>Ga0208041_1000059_pt1 | contig 145562 bp, 126 predicted proteins | sample AD_SCU002_MetaG_FD_184453 | JGI IMG/M metagenome (GOLD analysis project Ga0208041, IMG submission 184453) | Active sludge microbial communities of municipal wastewater-treating anaerobic digesters from China - AD_SCU002_MetaG (SPAdes) (version 2) | ecosystem: Engineered > Bioreactor >... | reverse complement strand
ATTACAACATTCAGATAGAAGATACTGGAGTTAGTGTTAACTATATTTTCAAGATTTATAATAGCAAATGGTATTTAGTTGAGATAAAAGACGAAAGTACCTAATCTAATTTTTCTTTATGAAATTTCATCTACAGTATCTCCCCTATGGCTAGCTATTCATCTCATAGCAAAACTATTAGTTATCTTAAAACACATCTTTAAATGTGTCCCAATGCGCTATTAATAACATTTTAGAATGTTACATTAAAATGACTCTTTTAAATTTTTTAGATTAGTTTTTTACCGCAAAGCACATGAAGTTATTTGTCATTTATACCCTTTTTATTTTATTTTTCTCTATGTTCTTTGTGTATTCTTTGAGATATATTTGGTTAATATAGAACTGTCCTAAAACAATATTAACAAATATTTTTTAAATTAATATTTTTAATATTTACCTATTAGAAATGTTATAGAACATCAAAACATCTATAACAAAAATATTTGTGCATAAAAAAAGTTTCATAATTATTCATTATGAAACTTTTTTTAAAACAAACACTTATCACAAATTATTTTATACCAAGTTTTTCTTTTACATACATCATGATATCTTCTCCGCCCTCCCAATATAATACTGAACCTGTGCCAGTATCTAAAATATAAGTATAACCTTTCTCTTTAGCTACCTCATCGATAGCTTTTTTAGCTTTATCGATGAGTGGTTGCATTAGCTCTTGTTCTTTTTTAGATAATAACTCTTGAGCGTTATTTTGGAAATCTTGAATTCTCGTTTGTAGGTCAACCAACTCTTTTTGTTTAACCTGTTTCACTGCATCTATATACTGAGCTTCATTAGCTAAATACTCATCATATTTAGTCTGAAATTCACTTGCCATAGTTTCTAGTTGTTTTTGTAAATTTTGAGCATAATCATTAAGAGCTTGCTCAGCGCTATCTCTACCTGGCATTACTTGCATTAGATCATTAGTATTCAGATGGCCGATTCTTAATTTTTGTTGCTGTCCTACCATTGTGAAAGAAACTAATAATGATAACACAATGATTAAAAAGAATTTTTTCATATACATTATATTTTATTTTTGCAAAAATAGTAAAATTTTTAGATTAAACTATAATCCTAGAGATTTTTTAATATCATTAGTAATATCTAGTTTAGTATCATAGAATAATAAAGCAGTATTATTAGAAATATCAAAAATAGCACCTATCCTATTTGCATCAGCGTAATCATTTATAGCCTGATACATTTGATTTTGGATAGGCTGCAATAGAGCTTTTCTACGTTGAAAGAGATCACCCTCTGGGCCGAAATATTTCTTTTGTAATTCTTTAGCAGCTTTTTCTGCTTCTATGATTTCATTTTCTCTTTTAGTTTTTTCATTTTGTGGCAAAAGATAAGCCTCAGCTTGATATTTTTTGTACATCTGATCGATTTCTAAATATTTCTGTTCTAATTCTTTTTCCCATTGAGCACTCAGATTATCTATTTGAGTTATAGCATTTTGATAGGCAGGCATAGCTTCTAAAATTACCTGAGTATCTACAAAAGCTATTTTTGTAGTAGTCTGAGCCATTAAGCCCATTGCGAAAAAAATGAATGAAATTGAATAAATTAACTTTTTCATAATATTTTATTTTTTTTTAATCAATTGACGCATTTATAGAAAAATGAAACTGTCCTTGATATTTTTTATTTGCATAAGTTTCATCAAAAGGTATGCCAAAATCTAGACCCAATAAGCCAAACATTGGCATATACAATCTAATACCGACGCCAGCAGATTTCATAGTATTAAAAGGTTGGAATGTTTTAATATTTAACCAAGTATTACCTGCTTCTACGAAACCTAATAAATAAACTGAAGCCATAGGATTCATCGATAATGGGTAACGAATCTCCATAGTATATTTAGCATAGATAGTACCACCTAAATAATTGCCATCAATATCGCGTGGTGTTAGCACCTGATTAGCATAGCCTCTCATACCTATAATTTCTCTGCCATCCAGAGAAAAACCAGATAACCCATCACCACCCAAATAATATCTTTCAAAAGGACTCAAGCCAACAGATTTATTATACATACCCATAAAACCAAATTTAGCTCTTGCCATAAATACCCATTTACCATAAATAGTTGTATAATTCGTAAGTTCGATTTTCCATTTATGATATTCTAACCATTTAAATTTAACAGAATCTGGCATTTCTGCCCAATTATCATCTTTAAACAAAGAATATGGCGGAGTCATATTTACTGATAAATAAATATTGCTACCTGTTTTAGGATATATAGGTGAATCAGTAGAATTTCTACCAAAAGAAATACCAAAGTTCAGATTATTAGCTACACCATTTTTAAAGGAAAGAGTTTGTACGTAATCTTTAAGGTTGTAATGCAAATAATTTAGAGATAAATATAATTGAGAAAAATCATCAGGTTTTTTTAATTTTATTCCTAAGCCCACACTAGCACCAGAGATAGATATCTCCTGCCTTGTCAGTAGAGTACCAGCAGAGTTATATGTGCCATCTTCTTTTTTGCTAACACCATTAGTTTCTAAAGAATGGAATAAAGAGATAGATAAAGCATTAGGTCTTTTGCCACCTAACCATGGCTCTATAAAGCTAAGATTATAAGACTGATAATATTGACCATTGGTTTGACCTCTGATAGACAGCACCTGTCCATCACCTGATGGTATAGGACGCCAAGCGTCTTTTTTGAATAAATTTCTCAAAGAGAAATTATTGAGCACTAATCCTAAAGTACCGACAAATCTACCTAGTCCCCAACCACCACTTAGCTCTATTTGATTAGTAGAAACTTCCTCTACTACATATTCTAGGTCTACAGTACCAGCAGCAGGATTAGGATTCATATTGACGTTTAGTTTTTCTTGATTAAAAAAACGCATCTGAGAGAGTTCCATTTGAGTACGCATGATATCTGAGCGCCTGAATAGATCACCAGGTTTACTACGTACTTCCCTTAAAATTACTCTATCATTAGTAACCGTATTACCAATAACAGATACTTTATTAATAGTAGCTTGCTTACCCTCGTAAATCTGTATTTCTATATCTATACTATCATCTATAATATTTGTAATTACAGGATTCATCTGAAAAAATAAATAACCATTATCTAGATACAAAGCAGATACATCAGCGCCATTAGGATTAGCAAATAAATTTGTTTGTAACAATTTCTCATTATAAACATCGCCTTTTTTAATTTTTAATATTTGATTTAGTGCATCATCAGTATATTTAGTATTACCTACCCAAGATATATTTCTGAAGAAATATTTTTTACCTTCTTCCAAATAAATGTCAATAGCGATGCTTTTATCATTCACTTTATATATAGAATCTTTTAATATCAAGGCATCTTTGTAGCCTAGCTCTGCGTATTTACTAATGACATTAGCTTTATCTTTTTCATAATTAGCTGGAATATATTTAGATGATTTGAAAATGTTTAACACACTTTTTTCTTTAGTGTCTTTCATAGCTTTTTTTAGCTTATTATCAGCAATAACGTTATTATTTACGAAGTTGATATTCTCGATTTTCACTCTAGAGCCTTTATCTACATAAATATATAGAATAGATCTACCTTTAGCAGCAGTATCGGCTTGTTGAGAGACTTTAACATTTATATTATTAAAGCCTTTATCAATATAATATTTTTTGATATTATCAATGGCATTAGAAATAGCAAATTCTGTGAGGATATCACCAGAATGGATATTGATTTTTTCTTTTAAAGTATTAGCTTCGCCTTTTCTGACACCTTCTATTACTAAACTAGACATTCTGCTTTTCTCTTCTATAAAAATATCTATATAAATAGTACTACCAGAACGAGAAATCACTGATATTTCAATACGTTCAAACATTCCTTGTTTATACAGATTTTTAATAGCATTTTGAATATCTTCGCCAGGTATAGTAATTTTTTTACCTGGAGTCAAATTACTAATCATAATAATTAAATCTTTAGACTCCTCATTTTGAATACCAGAGACAGTAACTCCGCCGATAATATATTCTTGAGGTATTCTATAGTCTATATCTATTATTTGTCCAGATAGCAATGTAGAAATTATGACAAAGTAAAATAAAAACGAAATTTTTTTAATCATATAAATTGAGTTAAATAGAGAATTGAAAATAATTGCATGTTATAAAAATTTATAATTTACCAAATTTTCTTTTACGATTAGAGAAATCTCTCAAAGCATTATCAAATTCATTCTCATCAAAATCTGGCCATAATACTGAAGTGAAATATAATTCGCTATAGGCAGATTGGAAAAGTAAAAAATTAGAAAATCTTTTTTCGCCAGAAGTACGTATAATGAGGTCTGGGTCTGGTAAATCAGGTAAATACAAATGTTGTCTAAAAGTATCTAAATTGATGTCGTCTATAGACATTTGACCATTAGCTACTTTAAGAGCGATATTCTTAGTAGCATCCACTATTTCTTGTCTAGAACCATAGCTAATAGCTATCACAAGTGTCAGCCCATCATTATTAGCAGTTTCTGATTCTAGAGCAGCTATGCCTTGTTGTACATTTTCGGGTAAAAGAGAGATAGCACCCATAAATTTCACTTTTACACCCTTATTTATTAAGTCATCTGAGTATATACTGATAGCTTTATCAAAGAGAGTAAACAAATAAGAGACCTCATCCTGAGGACGTCCCCAATTTTCAATAGAAAAAGCAAAAAGCGTTAAATATTTTATTCCTAATTCACCAGCCCTATTGATGGTTTTTTTTGCAGCAGTGATACCTGCCTCATGTCCCTTAACTCTAGGTAAACCTTTTTTAGATGCCCATCTGCCATTACCATCCATTATGATAGCTATATGAGTGGGTAAATTATCATGTAATTTTTCAGTCATAATCAAAAACTAATTTTATTTTTATTTTTAAGATTATATTCATAATCTTTACGTTTATCTCTATATCGAGGATTCATACCTTCGCATTTCATAGTTTTGTTTTTAAATCTAAAAGATAGACCAACATTAATGACAGAATACCAATCATTAGTAGAAGGATCACCGCGCCATTTATCAGTATTACTGCTATTAAGCTCTGTATTGTTTAAAAGGTTAGGATCTGATAAATAAGGTGCAATAGGATCTATCTGAGAAGCTAAAACTAAAGGATCTGGATATGTAGTGCTAACATCATCTATATAATCGGTGAAAGTATATCGCATGCCCCATTCTATATGGCAAACAAATGTTTCAGACAGTGCAATTTTGACACCTATACCCATTGGTATAGCAAAACTATTTAGTGAATATGGTTTGCGATCTGGATAAAAAGTAGTGCCTTGTCCCTCTGTACCCATAGGTTGCAAATCTACCCATTCATCATTATATTTAGCTTGTGGATTAAAATAAAACCAATTTATGCCTAAAAATAAATATGGAGAAAAAAAATGTTTGATAGTACCTGGACGAAATTTGTAATAATTAATCTCTGCAACTACACCAACCTCTAATATTTGAGATCTAAAATGTAATTTTCTCTCGGGATAATAATTTAATAAACTATCTGCAGCTCTCACACTTCCATAATTACCAAAAAGCCTCACACTTAAATAATCTCGATAGTTATATCTATAATATAAACCTCCCCCTGGACGTGTAAAATAAAAATGATAATATGGGTTCAAATCTCCTATATAATACATACCACTACCACTTATGCCTACTTCATTTCGCTGTCCGTAAGCACTCATCGTTATTAAAAAGGGTACAAGAATTACCAAGTATTTTTTCATAGTAGCAATATAACGACTATAAAGTCAAAAAATTATAATATGCAAAGTTAATGGAAAAAATAAATATTTTTTTGAATAAAAAATGGCAAATAATCAATATCTATAAGTTAAATTCATTTAAATAATAAGAATTCAAATTTTTTGCAACAAAAATTGCATTGTAATTATTATAGTTGACGTGAATACATACATCATCACAATGGGAATTAATACTATCACCCAAATTTTCTGCTACATCTATCGAACCATCATCCCTAATAGTAGTATAGAATATATCAAAATCATTTCTATCAGCAGACAAATTGCGACTAAAAAATAATGTTAATCCATCACTCATAATAAATGGAGATATTTCATTAGCAGAAGTATTAACATGAGGACCTAAATTTCTAGGGATAGACCATTTACCAGATTCCAAATATTCCACTTCGTAAATATCATAACCACCATAACCACCAGCTCTATCACTGGAAAAATAAATTTTTTGCTTATCAAATGTAAATGAACCATGCGTTTCATTAGCATTAGTATTAAAAGGCAAAAAATCATATTGCACAATCTCTCCATTAGTAATAGTAATGCTATATAAGTCTATAGAATTATTATTTTTCACAGAAATCAAAAATACACCATTAATATTTTTTAAATTACTAATTGTATAAATTTGACGTGTATTTTTTCCATCATTAGATAATTGATATACAATAAATTGAACTTTGGTGATATCATCGATATAGCAAGCTTTAATGTCTGATTTAATACATAAAAGATATTTAGAATCATTACTGAAGCCCAAAGGAATAATACTTTGATAATTTGATGAATCAAGTATTTTAATGGCGCTTACATTATCATCTATATTGTCATTTGGTGAAAAAACAAAATCTTTTGATGGCCAGATGATATTTATAAATGTGGCTAAATAAATCAATAAAAGTGCTTGAATCAAATTCATTGTTTTTTTTGGTTATGAAATTACAAAAAAAATTGTATGTCTAAACTAATATCTTTATATATTTTAGACTATAAATAATTTTTTGATATATAGACGGTAATATAAAATAGATAAAAAAGAATTTATTAATTTCATAATTACAAAAGAAAAAAATTCTTAATTTTGCAAAAAAATATTATGGAAGCTCAAATAATAGATTTAAAGAAAAAATTTGAAGAAAATCTAAATAATACAATTAGTTTTTTAAATAAGGAGTTGATTAAGATACGTACTGGCAAGGCACATCCATCTTTATTTGATGGGATAAAAATCGATTATTATGGTAATCCTACGCCTCTAAATCAGATGGCCAGTATTAACATACCTGATGCCAAAACAATAGTAATACAACCGTGGGATAAATCTGTTTTATCATTTATAGAAAAAGCTATTCTAAATGCTAATTTAGGTTTCACTCCTATTAATAATGGAGAGATAATTAGAATAAATATACCTCAATTAACAGAAGAACGAAGGAAAGAATATGTGAAATTAGCTAAAATGGAAGGAGAAAAAGCTAAAGTCTCTGTCAGAAATATACGTAGAGAATACTTAGAAAAACTAAAAAAATTAGAAAAAGAAGGTGTGCCAGAAGACGAAATTAAAAAAAGCGAAAAAGAATTCCAAGATTTAGTAGATAATACAATGAAGCAAATAGATAATCTAATAGAGCTGAAAGAAAAAGAAATATTACAAATATAAAAAAATGGGTTGTAGCAGACTCGAACTGCTGGCCTCATGCCTGTCAAGCATGCGCTCTAAACCAACTGAGCTAACAACCCTTTAAAAAAATTTTTTGCAAAAATAAAAATAAAAATTGAATTTTTTTTTGCAATTTTGTCAAAAAAACTGTGTGGAATATTTTAGGACAATTATTACATCTTAGCATTACTGATATCATAGACATAGTGCTAGTAGCATGGATAATATATGAATTTTATATGCTTATTCGTGGTACAATAGCATTTACAGTATTTCTAGGAATAATATTAATTGTAGTTATTTATCAAGTTGTTAATATTTTTCATTTACCAATGTTCAGTGCTTTTCTAGGTCAATTCATCAGTGCTGGTATAATAATGCTAATTATAGTTTTCCAAAACGAGATAAAAAGATTTTTATCAATGATAGGAGCCCCACTGGGAAAAACTAGAATATTTAATCAAAATGAAAGAAAACGTTTTTTATTTTTCAAATTACCTAATTATGATGTCAGTGAAAAAGCAAGTGAAATCATAGAAGCAGCATTGCACCTATCACACGAAGGATTTGGAGCTCTGATAGCGATAGAAAAAAACACAGTATTACAAGACATCATCTCCACAGGTATTATAATTAATGCTGAAGTAAATAGGAAATTGATAGAAACTATTTTTTATAAAAATACTCCATTACATGATGGTGGAATGATCATTCGCAAAGATACAATAGTGGCTGCTCGTACAATTTTGCCATTAGCAGAAGAAACCAAATTTAATGATCTTTATCCTTCATTGGGTACTAGACACAGGGCTGCTATAGGTTTGAGTGAACAATCTGATGCTGTCATCATTGTTGTTAGTGAGCAAAATGGAGCAATATCAATTGCTTATCAGGGTGTTTTGTATTACAATCTAAATACTATTGAATTCCAAAATAAATTGCTATCTTTTATTTAATACTTACTCTTACAAATTCTTTTAATTTATTTAATTTATGACTAAAAGTGATTTAACAGGGACAATAATTGAAAATATTATTGTCGAAGGATTCGCCTCCGATGGCAAATGTATCATTAAATATAATAATAAAGTTGGTTTAATCTCTAAAGTAGCTCCTGGAGACCTTATTGATGCTAAAATTATAAAAGATTATAAAAATTATTTTGATGCTATAGCCATAAATATTAAAAAAAATAGCTCCTATAGAGTAGACCCCAGATGTCCTCATTACAATATATGTGGAGGATGCAGATGGCAACATTTATATTATCAATATCAGCTATTAGCCAAACATGCTCAAGTAGAAGATGCTTTTTTCAAAATTTTACATATGAAAAACTGTGTCCCTCCAGTAGCACCAAGTAATAAAATATTTTATTATCGCAATAAGCTAGAATATTCTTTTACTGATAAAAGATGGATTTATAATTATGAAGCATATGAAGATACTAATAAAGATCTGAGAGCATTAGGTTATCATGTGCCAGAGAGATTTGATAGAATATTTAATGTAGAAGAATGTCATTTAATGGATTTATTTCATAATAAAATCAGAAATCAAGTTAATGAGATTTGTAAATCACTCAATATACCGTATTATAATAGAAAAACACAAGAAGGCATCCTCCGTGCATTAATTATAAGAAATAATAGAGCTGGCAATTGGATGGTAATAATCGTAATCGCTGAATACAATTCAACTATTGAAAAATTGTTAAAACAATTAATAGAACTATTCCCAAATATCTCATGGAACTATGCCATTAGTAAAAGATTAAATGATTCTACTGATGGATTAGAAGCCATCAATGTATATGGAGATAAATTTTTGACAGAGATAATTGATGATTTCAAATTTCGAATTAGTCCATTTTCTTTTTTTCAAATTAATCCAGATCAATCAGAGATAATTTATAGAAAAATGATAGAAATATCCGAAATTACTTCTAATGAAGTAGCTTGGGATCTATATTGTGGTACTGGTACCATTGCACTTTTTGCAGCTAGACAAGCCAAAAAGGTAATTGGTATAGAATCTGTTCCACAAGCCATAGTTGCTGCTCGAGAAAATGCTAAAAGCAATAACATAAATAATGTAGAATTTATTACGGGAGATGTAGACAAAATCGTATCTAAGGCTGAAATTACAAAACCAGATATTATTTTTTTAGATCCACCACGCTCTGGATTAAATAAAAAAATTATTGAAAATATAAATATTATAAAACCAAAAACAATTATTTATCTTAGTTGCAATGCTGCTACGCAGGCTAGAGATATTTCACTATTGTTAGATAATTATTCTATCTCATTCACACAACCATATGATATGTTTCCACAGACTGCACATGTAGAGAATTTAGTAAAACTATCGTTAAAAAATCAATAAAAGCAGGTATTACGAATAGAAATACGAGCACGACCGTCTTTAATTTCTTTATAAGCTGTAGTACCTACAGCATATAGCTTGCAATCGAAAGTAATATAAAGCTTATATTCACTGGTCATACCTGGTTTGCGAACAATTAATAGAGTATCTACAGATACAGTAGTTGTTTGAGTGCCTAATCCACTTTCCCATTCTTTACCATTAGCATCACGCCATATTATATTCAATCCACCTTTAGCTAAATTATCAGCATAAGTATAAGAATAAAAAGGAATTACCCTATGTTTATCGAGATAAACACCTAATATAGAATCTTTATTTATAATAGAATCATGAAATGCAAATAAATTTTTAAAAGTAAAACTGATAGCTTCTTTAGAAGACACATAATAATTCTGAGATTCTTGAGATAGCTTCATCGATGGTTCATAATAATTAAAAGTATCTATAGGATAGCAAGTGTCATAATATTGCACTACATAACCATTCACACCTTCAGTCAAAGTTTTGGTAGCACCATCAATAGTAGCTCTAAAAAATATACCTGCTGGCTCTGGTACCTCAGTCTCTTTATCTTGATCACACGATATGCCTATTATAGCTATAAGAAAAATTAAAAGAAAATTGATTTTTTTCATATTATTATATTTTAATATTTTTACCAAAATTATATAATTTTTTACAAATTTGACAAAAAAATGAAAACAAAAATTTTAATTATTTCACTTATACTAATATTCATATGTTTAGGTTGCACAAATAAAAAATATGTATATCAAGGTGAGACTCAGGGCTCTACTTATAATATTATTTTGTATGCCAAACAAAATAAAAATTTCGAAAATAAAGTTAAGCAAATTATTGATTCTACTCTGCAGCACATAGATATGGTAGCTTCTGTTTTCAATGATTCGTCTGAAATTAGTATATTCAATGCTAAAGATACACTGATAAATCCTAGTGAAGATTTTATAAATCTATTATTAAAAAGTAAAAAAATGAATCTTTTGACAAACGGAGCTTTTAATCCAGCCATAGGTCCATTAGTAAAATATTATGGTTTTTTAAAAGATAAAGGTTCTAATGAGATAGATACTAGCTATGTATTAGAATTATTAAAATTCACTGTATTAGATTCAATCAAATTAGATAGTAATAAAAAAATAATAACTAAACCTCCAAAATATTATTTAGATTTCAATGCTATAGCCAGTGGATATACAGTAGACAAACTAGCTAAAATATTTGATTCACTAAAAATAGAAAATTATTTAATAGAAATCGGTGGAGAAATATATGCTAAAGGTAGCCATACGAATGGTAATCCATGGACAGTAGGTATAGAAAAACCACCAGTCAGTATATATAGTCCACAAGAAGTTTTAACAAAAGTAAAAGTAAAAAATGCTGCAATAGTTACATCTGGAGTAACAAGGAAGTATCACAACTCAACAAATAAAAGAGTAAATCATATAATAAATCCACAAACAGGGTTCCCAATTCCATCAAATATATTAAGTGTATCAGTGATAACAGATTCATGCACAGAAGCAGATGCATTAGCTACTGCTTTTATGATAATGGGAGTAGATAGTACTATGAGATTTATCAAAAAAAATAATAACTGCGAAGTATATTTCATACTTTCTAAACTAGATACCTTTGAGATTAAGTATTCACAAGGATTTGAACAATATATAATAAAATAAGGATTTATGTAAGAAGGGAGATATATGAAGGAGGTAAAATTTTTATTTTGTTATACTTCAAAGTATGTTAATCATATCTTTGACTAATTATTTCCCTATACTTGTCCCAAGCCCATCTGTCGTGCGATGACAAGTTCAATAGCCTACCAATGTCAGGATCTATCAATTCTTTTAAGTACTTATTCATTATAACAAACCACATCAGGTAGCTCTGTAAGTACTTCGTAGCTACCCCGTGAAATCTACTCAACCACGTCTTGAAATCACTTATTTTGTTCTCTACTATTTTTACACTATAAATCCCTCGTTTAATCTGTCTTTTGTTTACTATCACTTTTTTACTTTGTAAACCTTTTACTCCTTTTCTGAACTCTTTCTTCGGTTTCACACATATCAGATTGTTTTCTGACAATCTATTTTTCAGCTCTTCTCTTAATTGTTCATTCTTAACTTTTTTCTCTCCAACCTGTTTAAAAAGTAAATTACCTTCTCTGTCTGTTACTACTAATACTGCTACCTTAGGATGTTTTTTCTTTTTAGCTCTCTGATATTCTTCCTTGTTTTTAAACTTTCTACCTTTTTCTGAATAGTTCATTAGTAGCTCATCTGCTTCCACAATTCCAGAGAAGCTTATTCCACCTTCTAATGCTCTAATAGCTGCTAATATTTTGTGTCGCCATTCGAAGCTTGTTTTCAGACAAATGCCAACCTCATTAGCGCATGCTCGCAGACTTTTACCCTCAAGCATACATCTCATATAGTCAAGCATTAATGGATATTTTCGCATACGATAGACAAAGGTGCGAGCAGTCTCACGAAATTGATAACCACAGGTTTTACATTTATAAACTTGTCTGCCATTTCTTTTACCAACTTTGATCACATTTTCACTTCTACAGTCCGGACAGATGGCTGCGGTAGATTGAATTTTTACTTGTTGGTAATCTACGGCAGTAGCATTGTTATTAACGAGGTACTGGTATAGTTGATCTAAGAAATCTCTTTTATGATCCTTGGGCAAAGCCAAGTATTTATCTATGTTTTCTAATAATTCTTTCATAACTAAAAACTTTTAACAAAATTAATGAATAATATTGAAATAATAAAATATTTAAACTATAACATAAAAATGTTATACTTCCCAGCCCCTTCTGAAGCCTCGCAAAACTTTTTCATTTTTTCATTCAAATTTCAAAATTATCTCGTAAATTTGAAAAAAATTTATGACTACAAATATTTCTGCAACAAAATCTTTACCTAAAATCTTTGTATTGGACACTTCGGTGATCTTATATAATCATGAAGCTCTTTATAGTTTTGATGATAACTTTGTTGCTATTCCTATTACTGTATTGGAGGAAATTGATAATTTCAAAAAAGGAAATGAATTAATCAATTTCGAAGCTCGTGAATTCATCAGAATTTTAGATCAGATTTCTTATAATAATCCTATTAATGAATGGATAAAATTTAAAGAAAATGGTGCTTCTATCAAAGTAATATTAGATGAGGATTCAGAGCCTGATGCTAATAAAGTTTTTGGTGGTTATAAGCCTGATCATAGGATTTTGAATGTCGCTATTAAACTATCTAAAGCATTTCCTCAGCAAAAAGTTATTTTAGTTTCTAAAGATATTAATCTTAGATTAAAAGCTAGAGCCCTAAATATCATGGCTGAGGACTATGAAACTGGAAAAATTAAAGATCTTGAGAAATTATATACTGGCAAAACAACTTTAGAGATAGAAGATAAATCTGTAATTGATTTAATATATCAGCAAGGGTATATTGAACCAGCTTTATTAGGGATTAATAGTCCGCTTCCTAATCATTATTTTATTATTAAGTATAATAGTAGTTCTGTTTTAGGTTATTATAATCCTTTAACTCAAGTGATTGAGAAAATAGTGAAAAAACCTGCTGCACATATTTATCCTCGTAATGCTGAGCAAGTGTTTTCTATCCATGCCATTACTATGCCTAATATCAAATTAGTAACTCTTCAAGGAGTTGCAGGAACAGGTAAAACTTTATTAGCTCTCGCTGGTGCTCTAGAGACAAAAGATGATTTTAAACAAATATATCTATCTAGACCTATAGTACCTCTTAGTAATAAAGATATTGGTTTTTTACCTGGTGATATTAAAAGTAAGATTAATCCATACATGGAGCCATTATATGATAATTTACGTTTTATAAAATCTCAAAGTGATAATCATGCTTTTCAAGCAGATATAGATAAAATGTTAGAAGAGGATAATCTTATTATAGCTCCTTTAGCTTATATTCGAGGTCGAAGCATATCACAAGTTTGTTTCATTGTCGATGAAGCTCAAAATCTCACACCTCATGAGGTTAAAACTATCATTACTCGTGCTGGTGAAGGTACTAAAATCATTTTTACAGGAGACATTCGTCAGATTGATACACCTTATTTAGATGCACGTAGTAATGGACTTTCGTATCTAATTGATAGGTTAAAAGGACAACCTCTCTATGCTCATGTAACATTAGAAAAAGGTGAAAGAAGTGAATTAGCAAATATAGCAAATGAATTATTATGAAAATAAAAATTATTGATATTGGCACTAAAAATTTTGAAGATGCCTATCAGTATCAATTAGAAAAGGTTGATGAATTAGTAGACAAAAGAAATGATCCAGAGTTTGCAGGGTATTTTATTTATGTTGAGCATCCACATGTATATACTCTCGGTAAACATGGTAAAACAGATAATTTACTTATCTCAGAACAACTTTTATCTAAAATTAACGCAAGTTTTGTGAAAACTGATCGTGGTGGTGATATCACTTATCATGGACCAGGACAGATAGTTGGCTATCCTATTTTAGATTTAATGAAGCTGCAAATGGGACCTAAACATTATGTTTTTAATGTCGAAGAGGTTATTATTAGAGTATTAGCTAAATATGGCATAAAAGGTGATAGAATAAATGGTTCTATTGGTGTGTGGCTAGACATAGATAAACCTCAACCTCGTAAAATCTGTTCTATTGGCATTCGTATTACTAGAAATATTACTATGCATGGTTTTGCTCTCAATGTGAATAATGATTTGAAATATTTCTCTTATATTAATCCTTGTGGTTTTACAAATATTGCAGTTACTTCTATAGCTAATGAATTGGGTCATTTGGTAGATTTAGAGGAAGTTAAAAAAGAAATTTTAATAAATTTTCAAGAAATTTTTGGAGTTACACTCGTATAATTTAATTAGTTATAGGTAAATAATATTCTATAAAAATTTTTTTATTTTATTTAAAAATGATTATTTTGTTTATTTTAAAAATTATTATAAATTTGCATTAATTTTAAGATAATTTGATATTAATAAATTTTTAATTAATGTATTTTAATAGTGAAAAATAACCCCTAAAATATATAAACAAATATGAAGAGACAATTTTTATTAATTTTAATTTCGCTGTTCTGGGCTACAATTGCCTTTGGGCAGCTACAGGGTGTAGTAACGGTGAATGCTACTGATCCTGTTTATCCGACATTATCTGCAGCTATTGATTCTTTGAATCATCAAGGTGTAGGTGATGGTGGTGTTACTATTATGGTGGCACCAGGTAATCCTCAGACGGCTCCTGCTGGTGGCTATGCGATAACTGCTAGTGGAGATCCATCTAAACCTATTATGATTCAAGGTAATGGCAATACTGTTACTGCCTTCTCTCCACAAGCTTCTGGTGTTCTTAATGATGCTATTTTCAAAATCATCGGTGCAGACTGGATTACTATCAGTGGTTTTATGATGATGGAAAATCCAGCTAATACCATACAGGCTGCTGGTACTAATAACATGACAGAGTTTGGTGTCGCTTTATTCTATGCTACTCCTGATAATGGACCTCAAAATTGCTCTATCATTGGTAATACTATTATTCTTGGTGGACCATATCAAAATACTTTCGGTATTTATGCTAATAGCAGACATACTGCTACTGCTATGACCACTGCCGCTGATATTACCAGTTTAGATGGTGCTTTTAATAATCTTCATATACTAAATAATACTATTTCTAATGTTAATATGGGTGTAGTACTCGTAGGTTCTGCTACTGGTAACTATATGGCTAGAAATATCGTTGTAAATGGCAATAATATTACTTTTGGTTTTACAGGCACTTTCTCGGGCTACTATTCTGTCTCTGGTTCTGTGAATGGCATATTGCTAAATAGTATAGTGAATGCTACTGTTAATAATAATAAATTGATCTCTAATAATACTGTAACTGCAGGAACTCTACGTGGTATCTATCATTATGTTAGTGGTTCGGGCGCCGCTCTACCCACTAGCTTTGCTATTGTTAATAATTTTAATAATAATAATATTTACTTAAAAAGAGATACTGTTAATGCTTCTATCTATGGGATACATTTAGATAATTATAATGATAGCGTAACAAACTATGTGATAGCTGATACTATTAGAGGCTTGGGTTCTGCTGCTACATATACCTCAACAGTCTATGGTATCTATCATGCGGGAACTGCTAAAAATCAGTATTTTAAGAAAAATATTTTCAGAATTAATACAAATACTTCGGGTTCAGTATATGTACTAAATGGGGGAAATACTATAAAACCTAATGGTATCCAAATGCTTGATAGTAATCGTGTAGATACTCTATACAAAACTGTCGCTGGTGGTACTGTCTATTTCTACTATTCTAATAGTAGCTCAGACTCTACTGTAAAAAAATATTTTACTAATAATATAATAGATAATGTTACTTTAACTGGAGCTACTACTTTCTATGGATTTTATGATACAGATGGTAGTAGTTTAAATTCAGCAAAAAAATATTTTAATAATAATGTAATAAAAAATATTACTGGTGGTACCTCATCACTTTATGGTATATATGTTACCTTGGGCAAATATATAGCTATTAATAATAATGTAATGAGAACTATAAATAATGGTTCCAGTATTTATGGTATCTATATGGGTGGCAGTAGTACTCCCAAAATAGATGTTTATAAAAATAAAATACAAAGCCTAACTACTACTAGTGGTACTATATATGGCATTTATTCTTATGCAAGTGCTACTGGTGCTATTGTAAACATATATAATGATACCATCACTGCTTTAAACTCTGCTGGTAGTGCTTATGGTATACAAATAAACAATGGAGTTACTACTAATGTGTATAATAATTTAGTAAATGATTTGAGTTCGAGTGGTACTAGTGGTACTGTTTATGGTATTTATGCTTATGGAGGCACTACTAATAACATATATAATAATTTCATCTCAGAGTTATATACACCATCATCTAGTGGCTCTAATCAAATAATTGGTATAAATTTATCAAGCGGTACTACGCAAAATGTTTATTTTAATACCATATATTTAGATGGAGTATCTAGTGGTCTTGATTTTGGTACATCTGGCATCTATGCTTCTACATCTCCTACAACAATTGTATTGAAAAACAATATAGTTGTTAATAATTGTACTCCTAATGGTACGGGACTAACAGTGGCATTGCGTAGAGCATCTGCATCATTGACACAATATGATAATACCAGTAATAATAATCTATTCTATGCTGGCACTCCAGGTGCATCTAATTTAATATACTATGATGGTACTACTCCATATCAGACATTAAGTGATTTCCAAACCTTAGTAGCACCACGAGAGAGTGCATCTACCACAGGTATGCCACCATTTATGAATACTTCTACGAGACCTTATGATCTACATATTAAAACAGATGTAACAACGGGAGTAGAAAGTGGAGGTATAGTGATTGCTGGTATTAATACTGACTATGATGGTGATTTACGCTTTGGAGCTACAGGTTATGCAGGCACAGGCACTGCTCCAGATATGGGAGCTGATGAGTTTAATGGTATACCAAGCTTCACATGTACTACACCAAATCCTGGTAATACTATTGCTAGTAATAATATAGCTTGTTTTGGTGAAACTATTAATCTTAGCTTAGAAAATACTAATCCTGGTACTGGTATCAGCTATCAATGGATGGAGTCTACTGATGGAATATCATATACTAATATTACGGGGGCTACTCATAGCACATATAGCTTTGTATTAACTGAATCTAAATATTATAAATGTGATGTAACTTGTATAAATGGACCTCAGACTGTAAGCTCTACACCAGTACATATAGATTTTGTTAATAAAATATTAACTACTACTGCTGATACCTTATGTGGAGCAGGGCAAGCCACATTGTCAGCTACTGCTACCACTGGTGCTGATATAGTATGGTATGATGTACCTACAGGAGGCACCTCATTATATACTGGATCACTTTTCACTACACCTTTGATATCAGATACTACATCATACTATGTAGCAGCCAAAACTTATGCACCAGGTTCTACTACAGTAGGTACAGGCACTAGTACTACCAAGTATTTACCATTTAACGGATATTATAATTATTCCTATGGAGCTATGCTATATACTGCTGACGAACTAAATATTAAAGGACCAATTACAAAAATACAATTCCATGTAGGTAATACTCCAAGTAATTATACAATGGATAATCAAATAATATACATGAGCGAAGTAACATATACAGAATTTGCTGATAATAATCTAATAGATACTGCTACACTTACTAAGGTGAAAGGACCATTTTCTTATACCTGGAATGGAGGAGGATGGAAAGAGTTTGAGCTGGATATACCATTCGATTATTCTGGAAATAATTCATTATTAATAGTATGGATAAATAATGACGGTAGCTATGCTTCTGGATATCCTACTTTTAGCTATACAACAAAAACAAATACTGGTTTATATAAAAATCAAGATAACAGTTATCCATCAATACCTGGCACAGGTACTTTGACAGCCGATAGACCAAATATAATTATAGATGGCCAATTAGTATGCTCTAGTCCACGAGTAGAGGTGGTAGCTATAGTAAATCCATCTACACCTATTACTATTACAGATAATAAAGCTATTTGTAATAATGCTTTAGATAGTATACAAGTTTTAACAGGTGCTAGTGCATATGAGACATTCAAATGGACTCCTGCTACTAACCTCTATACTGATGCTGCATGCACTACACCATATGTTAGTGGTAGTTCTGCTGTGAAAGTATATTTCAAAAATAATACTGCAGGCGTCTATGAATATATTTGTTTAGCAGAAAATACAACGACAGGTTGTGCTAGTACTGATACAGTGGAAATAACAGTTCTTCCTGCAACTGCTTCTATTGTAGCTATACCCGAAGAGATCTGCATTTCAGGAAGTTCTACACTTAGCATAACACCATCTAATGGCTATGGCAATGCTACCTTCCAATGGGCATCATCTATTGATGGCATTACTTTTACAGATATAACAGGAGCTAATGGATTAAGCTATACTACACCAGACATTACAGCAAATACATATTATTTATGGAAAGCTATTGCTTCAGGTAATAGTTGTTTAACAGACACAGTATTAATTAAAGTAAATAATCCACAAATATTAGCTACTACTCCAGGATCTCATTGTGGACATGGTACAGTAGAGCTATCAGCTACAGCTAATGCTGGCTCTACTATTAATTGGTATAATGTAGCTACTGGTGGGCAACCAATTGCTACAGGCGAAACATTTACTACTCCTGTATTAACCTCTACTACATCTTATTATGTAGAAGCTATGGTAGGAAGCAATCCTTCAGTAATTTTAGGTGATGGTGAATTAACTAGTTCTGGTGCTCAGAGTCCATTTTATCATTTATGGGGTGGCAAAAAATCTCAATATTTAATTAGGGCTTCTGAACTTACTGCTGCTGGTTTTACTGCTGGTAACATTAAAAGTTTATCTTTTGAGGTTACTTCTGTGGGAACTGTCTCATTTAACGATTTTAACTTAAGTATGGGTTCTACTACTGATAGTATATTAACCACAACTTTATTAACTGGATTACAAACTGTTTATACTAATGCAGCTTATTTACCTACAGTTGGTGAAAATACTATCAATTTTGTAAATCCATTTATGTGGGATGGTACATCCAATATAGTGATCGAATTCTGTTGGAGTAATAACAATAGTGGTTCATCAACTAATAGTGCTCATGTAAAATATGATAACACAACATTTAATTCTACTAGTTATATACAAAAAGATAGTCAAGCTGCAAGTGCATTATGTGCTTTGACTACATCAGCTACTACTGGTACCACAAGACCTAAATTTAAATTAGATAAATCAGCTTGTGCAAGTCCACGTGTAGAGGTAGTAGCTACTATCACCGTGCCACCAGCAATCACTGTTAGTGTATCTCCAGATGATACTATTTGTGATGGAGAAGAAATAACACTAAGCGTTACTAGTGGCAATCCTAATTATGAATATACATGGACTTATGATTCACAAAATTATGTAGGAGCTAGCTTCACTGATAGCCCATCTATTAGTACTCAATACATAGTAAATGCTAATGATCCAATAGGTGGTTGTGTAAATATAGATACTGTAAATGTAACTGTATATCCTAGTCCTTCTATCGATGTATCTGCTAACCCGACAACAATTACTTGTGGTGAGTCTGCTCAGTTAAATGCTACAGGCGTTGGTTATGTACCAACAATTATCGTATCAGAAAATTTCAATGGTACTACTCATTCATTTACAACTATTAATAATTCTACTGGTGGTACTCCTGAAGATGCTGCATGGACACTTAGACCAGATGGCTATAGTTATGGAACATATTCACCAGTTGTTTTTCATAGTAATGACAATTCACAATTTATTATGAGTAATAGTGATGATCAAGGGAGCGGTGGCACTACTAATACAGAGCTAATTTCTCCTGAGTTTAGTACAGTTGGATTTGATTCCTTAACCTTAGATTTTTATCATTATTTCCGTCCAGATGGGCCAGCTAAAGTAGAGGTTTATGATGGCACTCAATGGATAACCCTTACAACTTATACATCCACTGTTGGTACTTCATCATCATTTGCTCATGAGACAATTAATTTGAGTACTTATGTTGGATTGAGTAATGTGAAAGTTAGATTTAAATATCAAGCTACATGGGATTATTACTGGGCAATAGATAATGTAACTATTACTGGATACACTCCACAAACTATTAGTTGGACATCTAATCCAGCAGGTTTCACATCTACAATACCAAATCCTATTGCTACACCTATTATGAATACTACTTATATAGCTACTGTATCTAATAATTTTGGTTGTACAGATAAAGACTCCGTAACTATTACAGTAAATCCTATAACGATCTCTATTACTGGTGAAACACAAATATGTGTTGGTAGTAGTGCTACTCTGACAGCTAATGGAGCAGAAAACTATTCTTGGTCTGATGGTATTAATACCTATACGGGCGCTAGTATTGTTGTGTCTCCTACTACTACAACTACATATTCTGTAACAGGCACAACAGCTTTAGGATGTATGAATACTGCACAAATTACAGTTAATGTTAATTCATATGTTACAATAGTTGAAGATGTATCTATATGCTCTGGTGAAAGCTATACATGGTATGGTAATGTATATAATGCTGCTGGCACATATTATGATACTATCCCTGCAACAATGGGGTGTGATACAGCTGCACAACTTAACTTAACAATTTTACCATTACCTACCATTACAGCTAATGCTAATGTATCTAATGTTTGCCCTGGAGCACCAGTAGTTCTGACTGCAACAGGTGGAGTAAGCTATGAATGGAGTACTACACAAACTGGTAGTAGCATCACAGTGAATCCTACAACTGCAACGACATATACAGTTACAGGAACAGATGCTAATGGTTGCGAAAATACTGCTACAGTTTCTATCAGTGTAAATACTTTACCTACTGTAAGTGCAAGTGCTAATCCTTCAGAGTTATGTATAGGTGCATCTACTACAATAAGCGCTAGTGGTGCTACAACATATGAATGGAATAATGGTGAGACAACAGCAACATTTACTGTAACACCTGATGAAACCACAACCTATATAGTAACAGGAACAGATGCTAATGGTTGCGAAAATACTGCAGAAGTTATCGTTACTGTGAATCCATTACCACAGCTTATGCTTACAGCTGATAATACGACTATTTGTAGTGGACAATCAGTTACTTTGACTGCAAGCTCAGATATAGCAAATACAACATATGAATGGGATAATGGATTAACAGATGCAGTAATTACCCAATATCCTACTACTAATACCACTTATGCAGTTACAGCTACTACACCTGCTGGTTGCGAAAGTACAGCTAACATAGACATCATAGTTAATCCATCACCTACAGTAGATTTAGGTGAAGATATTGTACAATGTGGTGGCACTGTAACTTTAGATGCTGGCGCTGGATTTAGCTCATATCAATGGAATCCTCCTTTGAGTACTAGCCAAACAATGACAGTAGCTATGAGTGGTACATATTCTGTAACCGTTACTAATGAATTTGATTGCTCAGCTACTGATAATATTGTGGTTACTATTTCTAATGTAACTGTTAGTTTAGCTGAAACTGAAAATGGCTTAGAAGCTACTATAGATCCTATTGTAAGTGGTGCTTACACTTGGTATACTTGCAATGATGAGGAAGTACCTGGAGTTACTGAAGCTATTTATACTAACCCAATGATTGGAGAATGCTACTATGTTGTATTCACTGATGAATATAACTGTGAGTTTATATCTAATCAGGTAACTGTAACTTCTATAGCTGATAATGTTTTATCTAATGCGAAAGTTTATCCAGTACCTACTAATGATAAAGTAACAGTAGAACTTATAAATAATAGCGGAGCAGTAGTTTATATCTATGATATGCTTGGGCAATTAGTAAATAGCTACAAAATGGACAATAATAAATTGACAATTGATGTTTCAAAATTAAGTGGTAATTTCTTATTAAAGGTTATCACTCCTGATAATACTGTTAATAACTTTAGAATAGTAATAACTAAATAACAATAAATCTCAAATAAATAAAAAAGGCGAATCAAAGATTCGCCTTTTTTATTTTATATTTTATAATCATATATTTGATATTAGTTGCGAAATAATTATGAATTATAATATTCACCTAATAATTCATCTCAAGTTTAATTTTATTTGCTATCTTTGGGAATATTATTTCTTATTTGTAGTATTTATTATTAATTTTGTGCAAATAATAAAATATGCCTGATTTATTTAATAATGTAAAATATTATAATTCATTATCTGGAGAGGGTAGAAGAGAGTTTATTGATAAACTATATCAAATGCTTCTAGCTGATGGTTCTAATCCAGTAGACTATCAAAAGTTAAAGCAACAATCTCGAATTACATTATGTCCAAGATGTGGAAGTGAAAATATAATCAAAGCTGGTACACGCAAAGGTAGACAGATATATAGATGCAAAAGCTGTAAGCACCAATTTAGCTTTACTGCTGGTACTTTTGTCTATAGATTACGTAAACCTTCTGCTATGTTAGACTATATACATTGTATGCTTGAGGGTAAAAGCTTAAGAGCTTGTGCTGAGGAAGTGGGTATTTGCTTAAAAACAAGTTTTCTATGGAGACATAGAATTCTTTCTGCTTTAGAATCTTTGGATGAAGATATAAAATTTTCTGGCATTATTGAAACTGATGAGCTTGTGCTTAAGCAAAATAAACATAATGCTCATATACTATTAGTAGCTGATAGAGAAGGGAATGTATATGCGAAATATATGGGCGATAAGGCCATAACTAGTGTAGAAATAAATAATGAATTAAAAAATAAAATTGATTCATTAACAGTATGTTGTGTTAAAGACTCTAAAAAGTTCAGAGATATTAGGAAATATGATATTAAAAAAACCATAGTTATCAAAAATAAAAAAGTGAAAAGAGATATCTATCATCTTGAAATTGTTAAAAATGAAGAAGATAATTTAAAAAAATTATTGACTCAATATAAAAATATTTCTCCTAAATATTTGCAAGGCTATTTAAAGTTTTATGTTCTCAAAAATAATTATTTGAGTGGTAATGTAGATGCAGATGTTGGTAGATTATTGAATATAGCATCCTCAGCTTTCATACCATCCAAACATTATGAAAAATCTAAAAATAATAATAAAGAAGAATAAAGGATTTCTTCTTTTAACTTGTTTTTTTATTTTTTTAGTCTTTATTCTTTTATTTATTACTTCTTTGCACTGGACTAAAAAAACAGATTATCGCAATATAGCACATATTTTTACTTCTATTACTTTTGAGCAATGGGATAATGTAGGGGCGAAAAATTATTATTTTGCTCCAGTGATTAGCTATGATAATCCAGGTGATAAGTTTGTAGATATTTATCCACGAGTATTTGATAGTAGAGGGAATAATTATTATTTATCTCACCCTTCTGGTAGTTTTTTACTCTCTTATTCTGTATTAAAATTATTTAATTTTCCTATTAATAATCTGAGTTTACAAAAAATTCTTTTCGTTTATTTTATCCTTTCTATAATAGGTGTGATGATATTACTAAGTTTGCTTTTTAAGAAAAATATTTCAATTATTATTGGCACATTGATATATGCTTTTCATCCATTAATATTATTTAGTTTTACTTATTATCATTTTGCTGAAACCATAGGATTAGTATTTTTTATTTGGGTTTTGGTCTTTCATATGTTGATAATTAAATTTCCTGAGAATAAATTATATTTTATATTGCATAAAATCTTGTTTTTCTGTTATTTATTAATAGATTGGATGGCATTGATATATGCTATTTTTTACATATTTTATAATATTAAGAAAAAGAATAAAAAAGAAGCAATTTTAGTGAGCAATTTGACAATTATTGCTTATTTAATGATAGTAATACAATATAGTAGTATAGGTGGGCTGCAGCCTTTTATTAATTCTATATGGATAAGATATATAGATAGAGCAGGAATTTTTTCTACCATTTTGAATGTAGATGGTTTATGGGCTGCTATCAAAGAATTTTTTCGATTATTTTTCAAAAGTATTTGGAATGTTTTAGAGGGAACAGGCATCCTATTTACACTAATAATTTTACCAGTTTTGAATAAAGCAAAAATATTTAAAAATGATACTTCATGGCAATTTATTATTAAATGGGTGTTTTTGCCAATATTAATATTTTCTATTATTGTTTTTTCTGCTGTATTGACTCATTATATTTATATGGCAAAATTTGTATTATTTATTACCTTAACTACTACGTTTGTTTGCGATAAATATTTATTTATTAATAATAAGAAATGGATTAATCTGAGCTATACAATTATTTTGCTAACCACTATGCTCTGGAGTTTGCATAAATATTCAGCCTTTTATAAATATGATGCATACCAAGAAAATTTAGATAAACAAGCCAATATTTTAAAGACCGGAGCTAATCCTACAGATATTTGTATTTATATTTTAGCTGATAATCAAAATATAAATGAGCTTGTTTATGTAACTTATACAGCTAAAAGGAATTTGCTTTTTTTTCGCAATATAAGTGACTTTAACAAGTGGTACGAAAACAATACAGATATAGATTGTTTATATATTTTTAATAATACTAAAAAATAGAATGGCTAATAAATGAAATTTTTTTTATAAGTTTGCAAAAAAAATATGAGAAAAAATAATATTTTACATTTTATATTATTGTGTTTAGTAATAGTATTGGTGGTAGCATATCGATTTTTTAATTTTATTCCCAATTTTACCCCAGTAGCAGCTTTGGCATTATTTAGTGGTTATGTTTTCAAAAATAAAAAGTGGGCGATGATTTTCCCGATAATTACTTTGTTTATCAGCGATCTTATCATTGGATTATATGATCCGATAGTTATGGTATTTACATATCTGAGTTTTGTCATTATAGCATTAATAGGGGCTAAAATGATCAAAAAACTTAAAGTTTCTAATGTATTCCTATCATCTATCACTGCATCAGTTACATTTTTTATACTTTCTAATTTTGGTGTATGGCTGGGTGGTTGGTACAGCTATAGTTGGCAGGGGTTGATAAATTGCTATACTATGGCAATACCATTTTTTAGATATGAGATTGTAGGCACTTTATTATTCTCATCTGTCATATTTACTATTTATCATTATGTCATCAATCCAATAGCAAATGCTAAAATGCAAAACAAACAAATTTAATTTTTAATTTTCACTAAATATGAAACTATCAGTTAATCAATTAGCACAACTAATAGATGGAGAGATAGAGGGTGATGGGTACCTAGAAATTTATAATATTAATAGAATCGAAGATGCACAAAATGGTGAGGTAGCTTTTATTTTTGATTCTAAATTCGAAAAATTTATTTATGATACTAAAGCTACTGCTTTGATAGTTTCTAAAGATATAGTTCTGAGTGAGCCTATAGAGACTACACTTATTCGAGTAGAAAATCCATATTTTTCTTTTCTAAAAATCTTAAATATTATAGACGTTGAAAAAAGAAAAAATAAAAAAAATGGAATATCTGATTTAGCATATATTAGTAAAGAAGCTAAAATAGGTAAGCAAGTATCTATAGGGCACTATAGTATTGTAAATGATAATGCTACGATAGGAGATGATACTATTATAAGAGAGCAAGTATATATAGGTGAAAATGTGTATATTGGGAAAAATTGTTTAATATATCCACAAGTAGTGATATTAGATGATTGTAGGGTGGGAGATAATTGTATAATACATTCTGGCACTGTCATAGGCTCTGATGGTTTTGGCTTTTTACCGATGAACGATAATACTTATCAAAAAATACCACAAATTGGTAATGTAGTAATAGAAAATAATGTAGAAATAGGAGCTAATGTAACAATAGATAGATCTACTGTGGGATCTACACTAATTAAGCAAGGTACTAAATTAGATAATTTAATTCATATAGCTCATAATGTAGAAGTAGGCAAAAACAATGCAATGGCTGCACAATGCGGTATAGCAGGTTCTACAAAAATTGGCGATCATAATATGTTTGGCGGTCAAGTGGGTATAGCTGGGCATATAAATATAAAAAATAACAATCAAGTAGCTGCCCAGTCTGGTGTAGCTAGTAGTGTGGGTGATAATGAACTGCTAATGGGATCACCAGCAATGGATGCTAAATTATTTAAAAGAAATTTTATTGCTTTTAAAGAATTAGCAGAGCTAAGAAATAAAGTTTATAATTTAGAAAATCTCATAACAAATAATTATAAAAATGATAAAACAAAAAACACTAAAAAATGAAGTTACTATAGAAGGGAAAGGTGTACATATTGGTAAAAATGTACATTTATCACTTAAACCTAATACTGAAAATAGTGGTATAGTTTTTAAAAGAATAGACATAGAAAATAATAATACAATAAAAGCATTAGCAGACTATGCTTCAGATACCTTACGTGGTACTACTCTCACTAATAATGGTGTTACTATCCGTACAGTAGAACATTTGTTAGCTGCTTTAATGGCACTAGATATAGATAATGTTTTGATAGAAATGGATAATGAAGAAGTACCTATTCTAGAAGGTAATTCATATGGCTTTATTGATGCTATTAAAAAACAATCTGAAATAATTGAGCAAAATGCAGAACGAAAATATTATAATATAACATCAAGTTTATCATTTTATGATAAAGAAAAAGATTCAGAATATTGGCTGATGCCTCATGATGCCTATAAATTAACTATAATGATAGACTATAATAAGGATGTGTTGCCTCCGCAATATGCTGTATTAAATGATATGAAAGATTTCGAACGAGAAATATCACGTTCTAGAACTTTTGTGTTTTTATCAGAGATAGAAGAATTAATACAAAATGGACTCATTAAGGGTGGAGACCTGAATAGTGGTGTAGTGATAGTAGATAAAGATTTACCTGACGAAAAATTAAATTATTTTAAAGAATATTTCAATATTCATAATGTAAATATTATAGATAAAGGGATTCTAAATAATACCGGTTTTTATTTTGCTAATGAGCCTGCTAGACATAAATTATTAGATGTTGTAGGAGATTTAGCTCTTGTTGGTTATAGATTTAATGGTCATTTGATTGCCAATAAGCCAGGACATAGATCAAATGTTGAGTTTGCTAAACTTATCAGAGAACATATTAAAAAAGAAGCTAAAAGCACGCCTGTATCACATTTAGATTTAAATAAAGAACCTGTTTTTGATATAGAAGCAATAAAACGTTTCATGCCACATCGTTATCCATTTTTATTAGTGGATAAAATAATAGAAAAAGGAGAAAATTATATTATAGGAGTAAAAAATGTTACTTATAATGAAGCTCACTTTTTAGGACATTTCCCCAAAGAAGCTGTAATGCCAGGAGTATTGTTAGTAGAAGCTATGGCTCAGACAGGCGGTATGCTAATATTATCTGATTTACCTGATCCAGAGAATTATATTACTTATTTTCTTTCTATCAAAGATGTGAAGTTTAGACATAAAGTAGTACCTGGCGATACAGTAGTATTTTATTTAGAATTAACTTCACCTATTAGAAGGGGAATAGTAAATATGAAAGGCAAAGCATATGTAGGCGAAAGAGTGGTAACAGAGGCTGAGATGATGGCACAAATAGTAAAAATGGAAAATCCTTATTTATAGAAAAACCAAAAAAACAAGATATATGTTTAAAAATCATCCAAAAGGTTTAGTAATCGCTTTTTTCTCTAATATGGGAGAGCGATTTGGCTTTTATACAATGATGGCCATTTTAGTTTTATTTTTACAAGCTAAATTTGGGTTATCTGCGGAGAGTGCAGGAAGTATATATAGCTGGTTCTATTTTGCTATTTATGCTTTAGCATTAGTAGGCGGTATAATAGCAGACTCTACTAAACGTTACAAATTAGTAGTTTTATTAGGTCTCATTGTTATGTTATTAGGTTATGCAATGATGGCTATACCTGGTACTACACTAGCAATAGCAATTACTGGTTTAATGGTAATAGCTCTTGGTAATGGTCTATTTAAAGGCAATTTACAAGCTATTGTTGGTCAGCTATATGATGATCCAAAGTATGAACCTCTACGAGATACTGGTTATTTACTATTTTATATGGGAATAAATATTGGTGCTTTCTTTGCACCTTTTGCTGCTACAGGTATGAGAAATTGGTTTTTGAAAATCAATGGTTTTGTACATGATGCTTCACTACCCTCCATGTGCCATGCATACATAAATGGACAAAGTTTAGATGTAGACAAATTCCATGCTCTTGCAAATAGCGTATCTAGTGCTCCAGTTACAGATTTATCTGCTTTTGCACATCAGTATATAGATGTGTTTTCTAGAGGTTATAATTATGCTTTTGGAATAGCTGCATTAGCAATGATAATTTCATTATTAATCTTTATATTTTATCAAAAAAGCTTACCAGATGCTAGGAAAATTCAAAAAGAGCAAAAAGCAAAAGAAGCTCAAGAACACAAAGAAACTACTCCAGCAGCGTCATTTCCTATTAAAAATTTAATTTATGCTATCATATCTTTTGTAGTATTATTAGGAATATTTTGGTTTGCAATGGGCAACGTTGATATAGGTTTCGCTGTTGCATTATTTGGTGGGTTCATTACATATATAATCTTATCGGCTACTGCAGAAGAAAAACCAAAAATTACTTCTTTAGTTTTAGTATTTTTTGTAGTAATATTTTTCTGGATGTCTTTCCATCAGAATGGATTAACACTAACACTTTTTGCACGTGATTATATTTTCAAAGAAGTAGGTGCTTTCACAGCATTATTCTTTAATTTGGAATCACTATTATCGATAATTTTAGCTATTTCTGGTATAGTAATGATATTTACTTCAAAAAAATTACTCAATAAAATAATTGCTGCAGTATTTTTCATTGGTTTTGGCTATTTAACTTATTATTTTTATCAATTGAATGCTGGCAAAATGATACCTATAGCTCCAGAACTTTTCCAATCTTTTAATCCATTATTCATAGTGGCATTAACATTTCCTATAAATGGTTTATTTAGTTGGTTAAGAAGTAAAGGTAAAGAACCTTCTACTCCTAGAAAAATTGGTATGGGAATGTTTTTAGCAGCTTTGGGCTATATCATTATGATATTCGCTTCAACAAATTTAACATCTCCAAGTGATATAGCACAATCAGGTATTACTGATTACAATAGAGTTTCTCCATATTGGTTAATTTCTACATACTTAACATTGACTGTAGCAGAATTATTCTTAAGTCCTATGGGCTTATCATTCGTATCAAAAGTGGCACCTAAGAGATTCCAAGGTTTAATGCAAGGTGGTTGGTTATTAACTACAGCTGTTGGCAATAAACTTTTATTCCTTGGTACTTATTTTTGGGAGAGAGTAGAACTATGGCAATTATGGTTAATATTTGTATGTGTATGCGTAATTTCTGGCCTTTTGATTTTTGCATTGATGAAAAGATTAGAAAAAGCAACAAGCTAATAAATGTATAAATTTAATTTTAAAAGGGCTGATAAGATATTTATTAGCCCTTTTTTGTTTTTACAATAACTTATAAATTGTGAATTTCAAGATAAAACAAAATCAAAATATTAAACCATATTTTAATAATAAACCTAAAATTTAATAGTTAATATCTTTCAGTGATTTTACACTAATCATTCAATTATTTTCTAAAGTTCTCAATTCACGCTTCCATTGAAAATATCCAACAATTGCTAACAATGTAAGTACAATAAATAAAATAGTAGTAGGATATAATTGTTTATAAATATATAGAGCCACACTAGTAGCATCAACGACAATCCAAACAAGCCAATTCTCTATTTTTTTTCTAGCAAGCATCCAAGTAGCTACGAAACTTAAAGAAGTAGTGAAAGAGTCCCACCAAGGGACATTACTATCAGTAAAATTTTTAAGAATGTAACCAATTATAATAAATGACAAAGCAGAAATTAAAACAATTATTATCCAAGATTTAAAATTTTTTATTTTGCTAATAGGAATTGTTTTTTTATCACTATTATTATTCCCTGAAAGCCAAACATATAATCCATAAATAGACATGCCCACATAATAAAATTGCATGCTCATATCTGCATATAATTTAGCTGAAAAGTATACAACAATATACATTGAAGAAACCACTAAACTAATAATCCAATAGAATGGTTTTACTTTAATTTGGAAATAAATAGCGATAATACCTAAAGTAGCTGCTATTATCTCAAACCAATGTAAGGAAATGTAATTTAACAAAATAAAATTTAAATTTAATCAATAGGAGGAGTATAGCTATCTAAACAAGCATTAGCGATTTTCATTACAAAAAGGGAATCAGGATTAGAAAAAGCATTTTTAATTTCTTTAGTTAAAATATTCATTACGATATCATATTCACCAAAAATTTGAGTACTCATACCATTAGTAATGATTTTGATTTGTTCATAAGAACGGAGTGCTTTTAAGAAATTTTCTATATGTACTAAATAATTGTCAGATAGAGGATAATAACTAATTTCAACTGATGTTTTCATTTTTTTTACAAAGTTAAAAAAAAATAGGAAATTAGGAATTTATCATTTTTAATGTTTAAAATAATATATGATATGAATATCATATTAAAATTATTATGTATATTTGCCAAAAATCAATATTTATGAAGACTTTAGTTGATAATATTAATGAGCATCTGGCTATGAGTAAGGAAGACTCAAAAGCCTTCTACGATAAACTCTACGATTTCTTACTACAGAACGAAGCTGACGTTGTAGATTACCAAGGTTTGAAACTTCAAAGCACCCCTCCACTATGTCCTAACTGTCGTAGTAACAATATCGTGAGAAATGGCAAACAAAAAGGTATGCAAAATTATCGTTGCAAACATTGTGGTAGACAGTTTAGAATTACCACGGGCACTTTTGTGTATCGATTACAGAAATCTCAACTTATGCTCGAGTACATTCGTTGTATGGTAGCAGGTAAAAGTCTCAGAGCTTGTGCTAGAGAGGTTGGCATAAGTCTACCAACAAGCTTCACTTGGCGACACAAAATATTAGCTGCTTTAAAGAATTTTGACAAAAATGTAAACTTCTTTGGTATAGTAGAAATAGACGAATTGCTGATGGATTATTCTGAAAAGGGTAGACAGTATTCAAGTGTAAAAGAAATGAAAAGAGCGATGAGAAAAAAGCCCAAAAAAGTGGCTGTAATAGTTGCAACAGATAGAAGTGGAAATATACTATTTAGGAACACTGAGAGCAACAGAGCAAAGCAAGAAGACATTGAGAAATTTCTGAAAGGTAGGATAACAGAAGATGCAGTATTATGCACAGGTACTAAATACGCATTCAGACACATTAGAAAGAGTAAAGTTAAACATAAAGAGATAGTAGGAGCCAAAAGGAAGAAGCGAGGTATCTATAACACGGCTACAGTGAAGGCTAAGTCAGAGGAATTCACTAAATGGATATATTCGAAGTTTAGAGGAGTAGCAACTAAATACTTGCAAAACTACATTATGTGGTATGTAGCGATAGGTAAATATTTATCAGAAGGCATAATCAGTAATACTGGCAGAATGCTTAACCTTGCATCGTCGGATAGATTTGCCTGGTATGAATATTTTAGAGTAAGTAAAATATCATATACTGTTTGAAACATTTATTAAATGTTTTAAACACAATCCACCCATATCTTCTCTATCTCTTACAACCTCTATTCTATTCTTAAGTTCTCTATATGTTCTATCCTAGGTGCTGTTAGGTATGAATATTGTACTAATATTGCATCAAAGCGTATGTTACCCTCCCAATTTATCTCTTTTATATAGTGATCTGCAAAAATGCTCATAGCATTTAGCTTATTAGCATTTATGCTATCTATAATTGGTTTTTCTTTACCAGCTTTTCTAGTTTTTACTTCAACGAAAACCAACCAGTCATCTTTTTGTGCTATTAAATCAATTTCATAACGCTTCCATCTGATATTTTGAGTAATAATTTTATATCCTTTTTTTAATAAGTATTGTTTAGCTAAATCCTCTCCAAGATCTCCAATATTCTTTTTAGGATTTTCAGCCATTATATTTATTTTTCAATGATAAAAACCAAGATTCCAATGACTTATATGATTGAGCTCCAATGAATTTTTCTTTTCCATTAGCCACTAAAGTGGGAACTGAATTTACATTATATTTTCTGGCTAATGCCAAATCTGCTAATACTAGTTCTCTGGTATTTTCATTTTTGTAATCGATATACCACTTGTCTATGTCTAACCCAATATCTTTGGCACATTGCATTAATACTTTATCATCATTAATATTAAGACATTCAGTTAAGTGTGCTTTTTGTAGTCTGTCCATCATTTCTCCAAATTTTTCATTTCCACCTTGTAGTTCTGCAGCTTTACATGCTAATAGTCCAGGCATTGAATATGGATAATCAAAATCTCTTGTTTCCATTAGTTCAGCATTTATCCTGTGTTCTGGATCATTTTCATTTGCTGCTCTCCAATGTTCTAAAATTTCTTGTTTTGCAGCTTCTTTAGAATCAAACATATATTCTAAAGATCTCTCAGATGGTGCTAAGGCAAAGGCTCTATGTATTAGTATTATTTCATTAGGGTATTTCTCTATTAATTTCTTTACTCTTGGTGAAAGAACATAGCACCATGCACAAAGGACATCATGAAAAAATTCAATTTGTATTTTATTATTATTCATTATATATTTTTTTAAATTCCAAAAGCAAATCCTGATATTTTAGCACTATATAAATAATTTGAATACACATGAGTAACTTTGTCATCATTACCCGCGCCTACACATACGAAAAGTGGAGCTAAATGTTCACTGGTTGGATGGCTAATAGTAGCTGCAGGAGCTTTATACCAATTTATTAATTCTTGCTCTCTTTGTTCATTATTGCTAAATATAATTGTTTGTTTTAACCAAGTATCAAATTCTTCTGAAACTTTTTTTAATTTAGCATCATCTACAAAAAAAGTTTTTATATTGTGATAGCTCATACCAGATCCTATAATCAAAACTCCAGCTTCCCTGAGTGGTTCTAAAGCTTTGCCAATGTTTATATGTAGCTGTGGATCTAAATTTTTTACTAGCGAAAGTTGGATAATTGGCATTTCTGGATTGGGGAATGCTACCATCAAGGGTACAAAAACACCATGATCATAGCCTCTTTTATATTCTCTTGCAGTTTCGATACCTTTATTATTTAATAGATATTCGACTTTTTCGGCTATATAAGGATCGCCATGTGCTGGCCATGTCAGATGGTATGTATAATCTGGAAATCCATAATAGTCATACAATAAGCCTGGGGCTTCAGCAAAATTAATTGTTGGCACTTTCTCCTCCCAATGAGCAGAAATCACTAGAATTGCTTTGATTCTTTTATTATATTCTTCTCCTAAAATTTTTAGAAAATTTTTTAAATATTCTGACCCTTCTGGATCTCCGAGTGAATCATCTAAAACGTGCCATGGGCCTCCACCATGAGGTATATAATAAACTGGCAATTTCATATTAATTCTAATAAATTTATTTTCTAATATTTTTAAGTGCGGTTGACCAAGCTATTAGTTGATCTAACATTGTGTTTAATGTTCTTTCTTGTACTGGATTAGGTTTAAAAGTTGTAAAATTTTCAAAATCAGTAAATATAGATAAGGTAACATTAGTTCGTACATCTGCTATTTGAAACTCTGCCATTATTTGACGTAATTGTTCTACAGCTCTCACTCCACCAGTAGATCCATAGCTTACAAATCCTGCTGCTTTATTATTCCACTCTTGATAGATGAAATCTAATGCGTTTTTCAGTACTCCTGGCAAGGAGTGGTTGTATTCGGGAGTAACAAATATGTATCCATCTAAACTTTCAATTTTTTCTGACCATCTTTTTGTGTATTCATGCTCATATTTATGTGTAGATGGTGGCAATGGCTCATCGAATATTGGTAGATTGTAATCTCGTAAATCTATTATTTCAAATTCTACTTCAGCTCTTTTACTAGCTATTTCATAAACCCATTTTGCCACTTGGTCTGAGTGTCTATTTGGACGAGTACTGCCCATTATTATTCCAATTTTTAACATAATTAATTCCTTTTTTAACAAAATTAATATATTTTAATTATTCTATTGTTTAAAATGATTAATATCAAGGTTTGAGTTATTAATGTTTTTTTTATATATGTTTATCATAATGCATTTTTTTAAATCTTTAATATCTAAAAAAAAATATCGAAATTTGCAAATTATTATTATTTTTATGAAATATAAATCTCGTCCTTTACCTCGTGGTTTTATACTTTTAGCAGACGTTATTATTATCGCCTTCACATATTTTTTTAGTTATTTTCTCAGGTTTAATTTTAAAATACCTATATCAGAGCAGCACTCATTATATATAGGTTTAATAATTGTTATTGTAATTAAAACTATTTATTTCTTGTCATTTGGTACATATAAGCATTTAATAAGGTTTGTGAGTGCTAGTGATGCAATGAAAATGTTTTTTAGCCTAGTACTGAGTGTAATTACGATAGCTATTTTAAACTTTACTGTTTATGGTGCTTTTGGTATCTCTTATTTGGTCCCTTTTTCTATATTAATAATAGATTTTGTATTTAGTGTATTTTTTTTAATAGGTTATCGTATAGCTATTAAAGTATTATTTTTCGAATTTTTTAATAATCAAAGAGATAAATCTAATGTTATTATTTATGGTGCTGGTAGAGATGGTAGTTTAGTGAAACAAGTCCTAGAAAGAGATAGAGGTACTAAATATAAAGTGTTAGCATTTATTGATGAGGATCCGTATAAGCAGGGTAAGCAATTAGAGGGTATTCCTATTTATTCTCCTGATAGGTTAGAGGAGTTTCTACGTAGTCATACAGTAGCACATCTGATTATTGCTATACAACATATTTCACCTGCTAAAAAAGCTTCTCTCACAGAGCTATGTTTGAAATATAATACTAAAGTTCTCGTAGTTCCACCAGTGAGCAAATGGATTAATGGTGAGCTATCTTTTAAACAGATTAGAAAAATTAAAATAGAAGATATTCTACAACGCGAAGAGATTAACATTGATGAGTCTGATATTCTACAAACATTAAATAATAAAACAATTTTGATAACTGGTGCAGCAGGTAGTATTGGGAGTGAGTTAGTAAAACAATGTATACGTTTTAATCCTTTACAAATAATATGTTTCGATATTGCTGAGACTCCTTTGCATAATTTAAAGTTAAATTTAAGTAATGAATTCACTATAGAGCAGTTTAATAGCTTACATTTTATTTTAGGTGATATTACTAATCTGCAAGATATAGAGCCTGTATTTGATGAATATAAACCACAGATAGTATTCCATGCAGCAGCTTATAAGCATGTCCCTATTTTAGAATATTTTCCTAAAAAAGCTATAGATATTAATGTAGCCGGTACTTATCAATTGGCTAATCTAGCTATCAAATACAAAGTAGAAAAATTTATTTTCATTTCTACTGATAAAGCTGTAAACCCTAGTAATGTTATGGGGGCAAGTAAACGAATGGCAGAACTTTTAGTAAAATATTTGAATAACAATTCTACATATACTCGTTTCATTACTACTCGTTTTGGTAATGTTTTAGGTAGCAATGGTTCAGTTTTGGAAATTTTTAAACAACAAATAGAAAATGGAGGTCCTATCACAGTTACTCATCCAGAAGTTACTCGTTTTTTTATGACTATTCCTGAAGCTTGTCGTTTGGTTCTAGAAGCTGCTAGCATTGGCAAAGGTGGAGAAATTTTCTTGTTTAATATGGGCGAGAGAATAAAAATTTTAGATGTGGCTAAAACTCTTATTCAACTCAGCGGACTTACTCTTGGCAAAGATATTCAAATTAAGTTTACAGGACTTCGCCCAGGTGAAAAAATGACTGAAGAGCTATTAACTGATTATTCTAAAGATTTGGTAACTAAAAATAAAAATGTTTTGATTTCTTCTGAAAATATTTATGATCTAGATGAAAAAGTAAAGATGATTTTTAGCTTATTACAATCTTATAATCAATTAAATAATGATGATTTAGTGAAAAATATTCAAAAAATTTTACCAGAATATAAAAGTATGAATAGTTTTTATTCTATTTCTTAGAGTTAATCAATGTTTTTTTAATAATTATATATGAAAATTTATTATTTTTATTCTCCCGATAATTTAGCCTATATCGCAGTACAAACTACCAAATTAACAATTAAAAGTATAAATAAGCTTTTATGGTTATTTGGTGATGATTCATTATATATTGACTCTGATGTTTTAAAAGGTGATTTTATCTGTACTTATCCAGAATTGATAACACCATGGTGCACTAATGCTGTAGAGATAGCTAAAAATATTGGAATAAATTCTATTACTAGGATGGAACTATTAATACCATATAATAAGTCTAAACATATTTATTATGATACTATGATACAAACTATCATTTCTAATCCTGACCAAAATATATTTAAAATTAAAAGACAAAAAGAAACAATAAAATTAATTGATGATATTGAAAAATATAATATAGAGGCTGGCTTAGCATTGTCTAAATATGAAATAAATTATTTAAAAGACGTTAGTAAATCATTAGGTAGACAACTAACAGATAGCGAAGTGTATGGCTTTGCACAAGTGAACTCCGAACATTGCAGACATAAAATCTTTAATGGTATTTTTATAATTGATGGTGTAGAAAAAAAACAATCTCTTTTTGATTTGATAAAATCTACTACTAAAGCTAATCCAGGTAGAGTGATTTCTGCATATAGTGATAATGTAGCATTTATCGAAGTTGGCAAAGCTAAAATTTTTACTCCTTTACGTGGTGATGTGCCGTCATCATTTATCGAATATGATGAAGATATTGTTTATTCGCTAAAAGCAGAAACACATAATTTCCCGACAACAGTAGAACCATTCTATGGTGCAGCTACCGGTAGTGGGGGAGAAATTAGGGATAGAATGGCCGGAGGTATTGGTAGTATCCCTTTGGTGGGTACTGCAGTTTATATGGTTGCTGATACTAAAGATTTTATTGATGAAAAAAAAGTTAATCAACATGATAAAGGTCGTTTCCTATATCATAATCCCGTGGATATTTTGATAAAAGCTTCTAATGGAGCTTCAGATTTTGGTAATAAATTTGGTCAACCTCTTATCTGTGGCAGCTTATATACTTTTGAACAAAAAGTTAACAGTAAATTAATTGCTTATGATAAAGTAATCATGCTGGCAGGAGGCATAGGGTATGCTCTCAAAAAATATGCTCATAAAAAGACAGTCCGTCCAGGACAATCTGTAATAATGATGGGTGGAGATAATTACAGAATAGGTATGGGTGGTGGTGCTGTATCTTCGGTAGCTACTGGCAAATATGAAAATAATATTGAGAGAAATGCTGTGCAACGAGCTAATCCTGAAATGCAAAAACGTGTTTTTAATGTTGTTCGTGCTCTTTCAGAGAATAATGCTAATCCTATCATTTCTATTCATGATCATGGTGCTGGTGGTCATCTAAATTGCTTTGCCGAGTTATTAAATCCTATTGGTGGAGAAATAAATATTGATGCATTACCATTAGGTGACCCATCATTATCTGATAAAGAAATTATCTGTAATGAATCTCAAGAAAGGATGGGCTTAGTCGTAGATAATGGTAATTTTGAAAAAATTGAAAAAATAGCTCTTCGTGAACGTGCTCCTATTTATAAGGTAGGAAAAATAAATCCTACTCAATCTATATGTTTCATCGGGAAAGATAATAGAAAACCTTTTGACTTGAAATTTGATTTTCTTTTTGGTAAAACTCCTAAAACTATTATTAGAGACAATTCTATCAAATCTGAATTTGTTAATCCCAAATATGATCTTAAAAATTTTGAAATCTATTTAGAGAAAGTGCTATCCAATGAAGCTGTTGCTTGTAAAGATTGGTTAACAAATAAAGTCGATAGAAGCGTTACTGGTAGGGTGGCTATGCAGCAAACTTGTGGTAAAATACAATTACCACTAAACAATTTAGGAATCACTGCATTAGATTATTCTAGTAAAACTGGGATAGCATTTAGCATAGGGCATGCTCCTAATGTGGCGATTATCGATTCTGCAAAGGCTAGTAGATTAGCTGTGGCAGAAGCGTTAACTAATATTGTATGGGCTCCTCTTAGAAATGGATTAGAAGAGATTTCTCTGAGTGCTAATTGGATGTGGCCTTCTGGATTACCTGGTGAAGATGCGCGTTTGTATGATGCTGTTAAATCTCTTAGCGATTTTTGTTTGCAGTTAAAAATAAATGTTCCTACAGGCAAAGATTCTTTGTCTTTATCTCAAAATTATCCCGATGGCACTATTGTGAAAGGACCAGGAACCGTTATTGTAACTGCTAGCGGCATTACTGATGATTTCACAGCAGCTGTAACTCCAGATTTAAAAAATGTAAAAAATTCAACTCTAATTTATATTAATTTTTCTGGTATGTCTCCTGCTCTGGGAGGTAGTATTTTTTATCAAGAGTTAGGTAATATTGGCAGTAATCCACCAGATGTCGCAAATGCAGATTATTTTAAACGCACATTTAATGTTTTACAAGATCTAATTAGACAAAATTTAATTTTAGCAGGGCATGATATTAGTGCTGGTGGCTTGATAACTACTCTACTAGAAATGACATTTTCTAATCCAGATATTGGGTTAGATATTAATCTTTCTTCTATCCCTTATGATGATATTATTCAAATCTTATTTGCTGAAAATCCAGGTGTGGTGATTCAAGTTTCTGAAGTGAAAGAGGTAATTAATAAGTTATATCAAGCTGATATTGAATATTTCCCAATAGGTAATCTTATTGATAAAAGAGAGCTGAAAATCATAAAATATCAAACTTATGAGCATTTTGATATAGATAAATGCAGGGATCTATGGTATAAAAAATCATATTTGTATGATTTGCGACAAACAGATAATAATAAGGCTAAAGATAGATTTGATAATTATAAAAATCAACCTTTAAATTTTATTTTACCTACAATATCATTACCAGTAAAATTACCAAATATCCAACAAAAATTAAAACCCAAAGCTGCTATTATAAGAGAAAAAGGAGTAAATGGTGATAGAGAAATGGCTTATTGTCTCCATTTAGCAGGCTTCGAGGTTATAGATATTCATATGACTGATATTATCGAGGGCAGAATAAATTTAGATGATATCTCATTCATTGTTTATGTAGGTGGCTTTAGTAATTCCGATGTTCTAGGATCTGCTAAAGGATGGGCTGCTAATTTTTTATATAATGAAAAAGCAAAATTAGAATTAGATAAATTTTATAGTAGAGAAGATACTTTGAGTTTGGGTGTATGCAATGGTTGCCAATTAATGGTACATCTTGGTCTATTATCTGATAATGAAAATTACCGTCCTACTATGACATGGAATGATAGTAGAAAATTCGAAAGTAATTTTATCACTGTAGACATCAAAGAATCTAACTCTATACTTTTAAAACCTCTTATAGGCTCGAGATTAGGTGTATGGGTTGCTCATGGAGAGGGCAAATTTATATTAAATGGTAATGAAAATGATTATAATATTGCTATGAAATATTCATATCACGATTACCCTGCTAACCCTAATGGTTCTGATTTTGATGCAGCGGCATTGACATCTGCTGATGGTAGACATTTAGCTATGATGCCACACTTAGAACGTTCGATTTTTAGCTGGCAATGGCCATATTCTACCGATAATATCAAAAAGAATAAATTTACTCCCTGGATAATGGCATTTTTGAGTGCTTATGATTGGGTACACGAAAATAAATAATTAGTGTGATTAGGGTATAATTATACATTAATTTATTTTAAACGTAATTTTTTTTGAAATGGACTTTTTATTCTAATCCTGAATTAAACCTTTACTTCCTGATTAGCATTGTTTAATTTTTTTAGAATTAATAAATGTTTAAATTGAGTAATGATATATAAATTAAAATAAATTACTATTAATACTTTTCTAATTATGATTTACTAAGAAAAATTAATAAAATATAAATTTTTAAAAAATATATTGATCAAATAGCTATTAATAAAGATTTAAAGCATATAAAAATTATTTATAAAATATCATTACTTAATTTAAACAAAAAAACATTTGATATTGCAAACTGCCTAATAACAAATAGATAGGAAATTTTTTTAAAAATTTCCTATCTATTTCATTTGTAATTATTAAATTATATTTTTTTTAACCATCATTTCCCGCGCGTAGATTTGCCTTAGCTCCTTTCTTTTATAGTTAAAAATTAAAGATTTTAAATGAAATTAAAAAAATCAAATTACATTCACAATTATAAAATAGCTATTAACAAAATGTTTAATTTGTTTATAATTATTTATACCATTTAATTTTAAATTTCTTCAATCAATAATTGTTAACCTAAATATACTTTGTTTATTTTCATTTACTACTTTGAGAATGTAAGTACCATTCAGTTGTGATACATCTATTTTTATAAGTGAATCATTATGTTTTTCATTAAGTATTAGTTTACCCAACATGTCATAGAGATAAATGCTTACTACTTTATCATTTATTAATTCAATATATACAACATCATTTGCAGGATTAGGATATACTCGGGCTATATTCATTTCATTATCTTGGATACTTACAACGTTCACTTCATTAGATGTCCATTCGCAGTTTACATTGTCAGTGAATATTACATAAAAGCATCCGTCTATTGGTGCATTTTGATAGGTAGCGGTTGTAATATTCGGTACTAATTGATTGTCACATGTATACCATGAATATTCTCCTGGAACAATAGGATTAATGGTGGCAATAAGATCTGTCCCTACTTGTTCTAAATTTATTAAAATATTAGAAATGGTTACATTTATTTCATCAGAATTTGAGCAGTTTTGAGGATTTGTTACAGTTACAGAATAGATGCCACTATTAGTTATATTAACCGATTGAGTAGTTTCATCAGTATTCCAATAATAAGAGGTAAATCCACTACCCGCATTTAGAGTGATTCCAGCACCACATACTATGGTGTCGTTACCAAGGTTAATATTTGGTAAAGAATTTACATTCAAAGAGAGTTTATAAATACTATCGCAGCCATTCACAGTAGTCAAACTATCATAGTAAGTGCCAGCAGTATTTAATGTTTGACCATGCCAAGTGTAAGTTTCGCCTTGGCAAATATTTATATTTTCTTCAGAGAGAAAAGAATAAGTTATATTTAAGTCAATAGTTAATAAACTATCGCATCCCCAATGATTTGGAATAGTATCATAATAAACGCCAGATGTTGTATATGTGTAATTACCACTCGGAGATGTGTAACTATCACAATTCATAACCGCAAATGAATTTGCAGTATGGCCTGTAATTAAAATATCCATTTGTTTAGTGCTATCAGCGAGTGTAGTAGTATCAGTAATTGTCAAAATAACAGAATGAATGCCAGAATTATAAAATGTATGAGTTGGATTGGCTAATGTATCAGTAGTGCCATCTGCAAAGTCCCATAAATACACGTCCCCATCAATACTATTGTCTGTAAATGCTATAACTGTGGAATCACAATTAGATGATAAAACTTCATAAGTATAATCAGCGATTGGCAGAGAAATCTTTTCTATTGTATCAGTAGAAATGACACTCCAAAAGTTTGCATCATCTTTAAATTGAAAATTAATTGTGTGAATGCCTTTTGGTATCCTCGTCATATCAAGGTTATCAATTAGATTAAGTTGTTTTGTTGGCGTAGGTAAATCCACATAGATTAAATTATTGTAATCATCATCGTACCAATATTTATATGATACGATGTAATTAGTATCTGAACTTGTTACTGTTTTTTTGAAAAAAAACTGATATGCTATACTACTATAATAGCCACGTTCATCCTTTGCTCTAAAATTAAGTAAATGCATACCATTACTCATGGTACTCACATCTAATTGTGCTAATACTGTTGTCTGCACAGCAGGTGAAATATTTACTACAGTTTTATTTTGAAAATCATCATCAAACCAGTATTCATAAGAAACTATGTGATTAGTATCCGAGTCTATTAATTCTTTTTTATAGAAAAATTGAGAAACAATGCTGCTGTAATATCCACGTTCATCTTTTGCTCTTAAATTAAATAAATGCATACCATTACTCATATTACTCACATCTAATTGTTCTAATACTGTTGCCTGCTCTGTAGGCGTGATATTTACAAGTGTTTTATTTTGAAAATCATCATCAAACCAGTATTCATAAGAAACTATGTGATTGGTATCTGAATTTGTTAATTCTTTTTTATAAAAAAGTTGACTTGTGATGACGCTATATTTACCTTGTGAGTCTTTTGCTCTGAATTTTATCACATTTATGCCATTGGGAAGGTTTGAAACAGATAAACTAGTATCTAAATGATACTGAGATACTGGTGTAATAGCTGTAATTGTTCTATTATTAAAGTCATCATTAAACCAAAACTCATATTCCACAATAGTTTGCTGAGCATAGATACTCTGCGACATTGCTAAAAACAATAATACAGACAATGTCTTTAGTATTGTACTGAAAAAGTAGCTTGGATTACTCATCTTGTGCACTTATTTTAAATTCTATCTGTAAGTGACCATTAGAATCGCTTGTAGGAGAAACATTTTTCAGTTGTATATGAGGATTAGATGGGACAGCACCTTCTTTGTATGGGAAAGTGCCACCATAAATGCCTATCTGGGTACCATCAGTGCCTATGAATATATCGGGGTATTTCAAATGATAATTCTTTGAATAATCAAAAGTATAAATATTATTATTTACAAAAACAGAATCTACATTTACAGGATAATAATTCCCACTTGCGGTATATGACCCACCAAATGGTGGGTTAGGAAACAAAAATAAATTATTGTAAAATTGATTGCCGTTACCATTAACTCCAGAACCATGTTCATACTCTGTAAAGAATATATTATTTTTTAATATATTATTATCCCCTGATATTGCCCAATCGTAATTATGAGAGAAGAAACAAATATTATTTTCATAATTTACTCCGTTGGAAGATATGCATCTGTTTTGTAGAATACTATTGAATACGGCAGCATTAGTTGCGCGTGTGAAATTTATGTCGCCAATAACCACGCTACGTATAAGCACAAAATTATTGGTATAAGTGTTGCTGTTATAGCTTAAATTAATATTGCCAGATATTTTACAATAAGCAAGAGTTATATTGCTAACAGTATCAGCAGAGCTAAATTGTAATCTAACTTCGCCTGTCAAGTCTATTCCTTCTATGTATGTGCCATCAGTATTCCTATCAAGTATTAAATTACCACTTATAAAAGTTTTACCAGTTGCTTGAGTAGAGTCTAGATAATGTCCTGCTCCATAAATGTATAATGTTTTAGTAATGCTTGATGGCGCATAAAATGTGCCACCAGAGAGGTAAATAGTATCGCCACTACTGGCTGCATTGTGTGCATTAACGAAAGCATTGGAGCCATTGAAGATTTGTACTCCTGATGCTGTGTGTAGAGCTACTTTTTGCCCATACATTGTCATTGATATGACAATCAAAATTGAAATTAAAAATAATTTTTTCATAAATTTGAATGTTGAATTTTAGAATTAAACAAAACTTTTAACTATAAATAAATTTTATTTATATATAATCTATTTAAATAAATATTAAAGCAAAATTAAATAAAAAATTTAAATATTTTGAAAATAATTTTATTAAAAAATAAAATTAAAATTATTTTTGATTTAACACTGAAAAAATTCAAAAAATAAAAATGTATAAAATATTATATATCAATTAGATATTAATTATTTAACTCAAATATTCACTACAAAAAAAGAAAGAAATGAAAAAATTATAAAAAATTTCAAAAAATATTTTGTCAATTAAATAATAATATATAATTTTGCAAACTAATTTAAAAAAACATAACAAACAATATGCCAACAATACAACAGTTGATAAGAAAAGGGAGGAAAGCAAAGAGAAGGACTAGTAAGAGTCCAGCTCTTGCTAATTGTCCTCAACGAAGAGGTGTTTGTACTCGTGTTTACACAACTACACCTAAGAAACCTAATTCAGCTTTGAGAAAGGTAGCTAAAGTAAGGTTAACAAATGGATATGAAGTGATAGCATATATTCCAGGAGAAGGTCATAACCTTCAAGAACATAGCATCGTTTTAGTAAGAGGTGGTCGTGTAAAAGATTTACCAGGTGTGCGTTATCATATCATACGTGGTGCATTAGACACTGCTGGCGTAGAAAAAAGAAAACAAGGTAGAAGTAAATATGGTGCTAAACGACCAAAACAAAAACAAAAGTAATTAACAATGAGAAAAGCAAAAGCAAAACAGAGAATTATATTGCCAGATCCTAAATATCAGGACGAAGTTGTGGCTAAATTTGTTAATAATTTAATGCTTCAAGGGAAAAAAGAAACTGCTTATAAAATCTTTTATGATGCTATAGATATTGTAACTAAAAGAACTAATGAAGATGGTCTAGATACTTTCAAAAAAGCCCTCGAAAACGTTTCACCTCAGATAGAAGTTCGCAGTCGTCGTATCGGTGGAGCTACTTTTCAAATACCTACTGAGATTAGACCTGATAGAAAAATGAGCATAGGGATGAAAAATCTTATTTTATATGCTCGTAAACGTGGCGATAAAGGTATGGCTGCTAAATTAGCTAATGAAATTATCGCTGCTAGTAAAGGTGAAGGTAGTGCTTATAAACGTAAAGAAGAAATTCATAGAATGGCTGATGCTAATAAAGCATTCGCTCATTTTAGATTTTAATTAATATTTTTTCACCATGAAAGATTTAACCCCATTAAGAAATATAGGCATAATCGCTCACATAGATGCTGGTAAAACTACCACTACTGAGCGTATACTGTATTATACAGGGGTTAATTATGCTATTGGTGAAGTAGATAATGGTACTGCTACTACCGATTGGATGCCACAAGAACAAGAACGTGGCATTACTATTACTTCTGCAGCTACTACCGTTCATTGGACTCTTAATGATAATGATTATCAAATTAATATTATAGATACTCCTGGTCATGTAGACTTTACTGTAGAGGTAGAACGTTCTCTGCGTGTACTAGATGGTAGTATAGTAATTTTTTGTGGTGTGGCTGGTGTGCAACCTCAATCAGAAACTGTTTGGCGTCAAGCTGACAAATATCGCGTTCCTCGTATTTGCTATATTAATAAATTAGATAGACCTGGAGCAGATTTCTTTAAAGCTATTCGTCAAATAAAAGATAAATTGGGTGCTACTCCTGTACCTATTCAATTACCTATTTTCGAAAATGATACTTTCGATGGTATCATAGATTTGATTTCTTTGAAAGCTATTTATTGGGATTTAGATAACTACCCTGATGGATCAGTTTATATTTATAAAGATATTCCAGAAAATCTAAAATCACTCGCTGATGAATATCGATCTAATTTATTAGAAACTATTTCAGAATTAGATGATGATATAATGTCAAAATTCTTTAATGATCCTAATTCTATTACTAACGAGGAAATATTAAAAAATCTTAGAAAAGGAACTCTATCTCTTAAATTTACTCCTATTTTGTGTGGATCTTCTTTGCAAAACATAGGTGTACAACCATTGATAGATGCTGTTATTAATTATTTGCCATCTCCTGCTGATATAGGCGTGGTAGAAGGTATCAATCCTAGAACTGGCGAAAAAACTATTAGAAAAATATCTGATGAAGAACCTTTGAGTGCTTTGATTTTTAAAGTTATGAATGATCCATATGTGGGACGTATAGCTTTTACGAGATTATATAGTGGCGTCATTTCTCAAGGAGATATGTTGTATAATTCTAGATTAGATAAAAAAGAACGTGCTGCTCGACTATTTCATATACACGCTAATAAACAAATTAAAATAGATTCTTTTTCTGCAGGTGATATAGCTGCTATAGTAGGCTTAAAAGATTCTACTACAGGTGATACACTATGTGATAGTGCGCATCCTATTGCTTTCGAATCTATTCATTTCCCAGACCCAGTGATATCTATAGCTATTGAAGCTAAATATCAAAAAGATATTGCTAAAATGGTAGAATCATTGCAAAAAATTGCTGATGAGGATCCCTCACTTTGGATAAAAACTGATGAAGAAACAGGACAAATTATACTTAATGGTATGGGTGAACTGCATTTAGATATTGTTGCTGATAGACTAGCTCGTGAGTTTAATATTGAATGTAATTTAGGTAGACCACAGGTTAATTATCGTGAAGGTATCATTGGCAAAACAACATATAGAGAGATTTATAAAAAACAATTTGGTGGCAAAGGCAAATATGCTGAATTAGAGTTTGAATTGTCTGGTGAACCATTTGATAACGTAGGATTAAATTTCGAAAATTTAGTAGGTAAAGCAGTATCTAAAGATATTATTTCTGCTACAGAAAAAGGATTTCGCTCAGCTATGCAAAATGGAGTCATAGCTGGATATACTGTGTTAAATGCTCATGTTAGATTGTTAGATGTAGTTACTCATCCTGTAGATAGTGATGCTCTATCATTTGAGATAGCTGCAAGTATTGCCTTTAAAGAGGCTTGTAAAAATTTAAAAATTGTTTTACTAGAGCCTATTATGAGGTTAGAAATTATATCTCCTATAGAATATATTGGAGAGATAACTAGTGATATTACTCGCAGAAGAGGAGAAATATTAAATATAGAAGGCGAAGATGTTTATCAAGTGATTAGAGCTGAGGCACCATTAGCTGAATTGTTCGGTTATGTAACTATTCTTAGAAGCTTAAGTAGTGGTAGAGCTTCTGTAAATATGGAGTTTAAACGCTATGCTGTTTGCCCTGATGCTATAGCCGAAGAAGTAATTTTTAAAACTAAAGGTATTAAAGTGAATTTATAAAAAATAGAATATTGTGAATAGAATAAGAATTAAATTAAAGTCTTACGATCATTATCTGATAGACAAGTCTGCAGAGAAGATCATAAAATCTGTGAAGGCAACAAAGGCTGTCATCAATGGACCTATTCCATTGCCTACAGAAAAAAAGATTTTTACAGTTAATCGTTCTACTTTTGTGCATAAAGAGTCTCGTGAACAGTTTCAACTGGCTACTCATATGAGATTGATAGATATTTATTTTACTAATCAATCTACTATAGATGAGTTAATGAAATTAGAGCTACCACGTGGAGTAGAAATAGAAATTAAAGTTTAAACCAGGAGGTGATAATATGTCTGGATTGATAGGTAAAAAAATTGGAATGACCAGTGTCTATGATCAAGATGGTAAACGTGTCGGCGTTACTGTCATAGAAGCTGGACCTTGTGTAGTAACTCAAGTAAAAACTAAAGCTACTGATGGCTATGACGCTATTCAATTAGCATTCGATGAAATCGAAGAGAAAAAAGCTAATAAGCCATTGTTAGGACATTTTAAACATGCAGGTACTACACCTAAAAGAATATTGAAAGAATTTACACGTTTCGAGGAAGGCCATCAAAAAAAATTAGGTGATATTCTGACCCCAGATAGTGTATTCATTGAAGGTGAATATATTGATGTAGTGGGTATCACTAAAGGTAAAGGCTTTCAGGGTGTTATAAAACGTCACGGATTTAGTGGTGTAGGTGGTCAAACTCATGGTCAGCATAATAGACAACGTCACCCAGGCTCTATTGGCGCTAGCTCATATCCTTCAAGAGTAATGAAAGGTACTAGAATGGCAGGTAGAGATGGTGGTAAACGTGTTAAAATGATAAATTTGCAAATTATTAAAATTATCCCAGAGAAAAATTTGGTATTAGTTAAAGGTGCCGTCCCTGGTGCAGTAGGTTCATATTTAAAACTTGAAAGATGGAAGTAAAAGTATTAAAACAAGATGGTACAGAAACATCTCGTTCTATAGAATTAAAAGACGAGATTTTTAATATACAGCCTAATGATCATGCTATTTGGCTAGATATTAAGCGTATTCAAGCTAATAAACGTAGTGGGTTAGCTAGTACTAAAGAACGTAATCAGTTGAGTGGAAGTACTCGTAAATTATTCCGCCAAAAAGGTACTGGGCGCGCTCGTAGAGGTGATATTAAAAGTCCTTTGTTACATGGTGGAGCTACTGTTTTCGGCCCTCATCCTAGAGATTATTCTATTAAAGTGAATAAAAAAGTACAAGTCCTTGCTCGTAAAAGTGCTCTGACCTATAAAGCTAAAAATAACCAAATCATCGTTATCGAGGATCTGATTATTGATGATATAAAAACTAAAAATTTTAAACAAGTATTGAATAATCTGAAAATTAATGATAAAAAAACTTTATTTTTAGTCGATAAAATTGATGAATATGTTGTTTTATCAGCTAAAAATTTACCTAAAGTTAAAATTATGTTGGCTTCTAAATTAAATACTTATGATGTTCTAAATGCTAATTGTTTAGTATTTAACGAAGCTAGCCTACCTATAATAGAAAATATTTTATTAAGATTTCAAAAAGCATAGATATTATGGAACCTAAAGATGTAATAATAAAACCACATATTACTGAGAAAGCTACTCAACAAACAGAGAAGTTTAGTAATAGATATACTTTTATAGTAAATCCTAAAGCTACTAAATATGATATTAAAAAAGCAGTGGAATGGCTTTATAATGTACAAGTAGAAAAAGTGAATACTTCTAATTTCCAAGGCAAAAAGAAACTGAGAGGTACACGTACAGGATGGATAGAAGGTCGTACACCTGCTTTTAAAAAAGCTACTGTGTTTTTGAAAGAAGGTTTTTCAATAGATTTTTATAGTAATATTTAAAAGATTGTAAGTAATGGGATTAAAAAAATTTAAACCAGTAACACCAGGATTACGTTTCAAAGTGATAAATGATTTCTCTGAAATCACTACTGATAAACCTGAAAAAAGTTTATTAGTACCTTATAAAAAAACTGGTGGTCGTAATAATGAAGGTCATAGGACTATTAGATATCGTGGCGGTGGTCATAAAAGAATGTACCGCATAATAGATTTCAAAAGAGATAAAGATGGTATTCCTGCTGTAGTGAAATCTATTGAGTATGACCCTAATCGTAGTGCTAGAATAGCTTTATTAGCATATAAAGATGGCGAAAAAAGATATATTATTGCTCCTCAAGGATTAAAAGTAGGACAAACTATAATTTCAGGGAAAAACGTACCTCCTGAAATAGGTAACTGCTTGTATCTGAGTGATATCCCTTTGGGATCTTTAATACATAATATTGAGATGTTCCCTAATCAAGGTGCTAAAATAGCTAGAAGCGCAGGATCATACGCACAACTCTTATCACGTGATAATAAGTATGCTGTTATTAAAATGCCTAGTGGCGAAACTAGACTAGTACCAGTAAATTGCAAGGCAACTATTGGAATGTGTTCAAATACAGAACATAGCTTGATTAAACATGGTAAAGCAGGACGCAGACGTTGGTTGGGTCGTAGACCTAGAAATCGTGGTGTCGCTATGAACCCAGTAGATCACCCAATGGGTGGTGGTGAAGGTAAAGCTTCTGGTGGTCATCCACGTAGTCGCAATGGCATTTATGCTAAAGGTTACAAAACTCGTAAGAAAAATAAAACAACGAATAAATTTATCATTGAACGTAGAAAAAAATAAAAGAAATATATGAGTCGCTCATTAAAAAAAGGACCTTATGTACATTATAAGCTTGAAAAAAAAGTTTTAAATATGCAAGCTGCATCAAAAAAGCAAGTTATTAAAACTTACTCAAGAGCTTCAATGATTACTCCAGACTTTGTAGGTCTGACTATTGCAGTGCATAATGGTAAAACATTTATTCCAGTTTATGTTACTGAAAATATGGTAGGTCATAAATTAGGTGAATTTGCTCCTACACGAATATTTCGTGGTCATGCAGGTAATAGAAAAGAAGATAAAAGAAAATAATTTTTTAAGTTATTGCTATGGGAAAAAGAAAAAGATTAATGGCAGAAGCTATAAAAGAGAAAAAAAGCAAAACATATTTTGCTAAACTCAATAAATGCCCTGTATCAGCTAGAAAAATGCGTCCAGTAGCTAATCTAGTGAGAGGTAAATCTGTTGAGGATGCTCTTGTTATTTTAAAAACTACTCCTAAAAAAGGCGCTAGATTTTTATATAAATTGTTACTTCATAATATTGACAACTATAAACAAAAATCAAAATCAGGTCTTAGAATAGAAGAAGCACAGTTATACGTGAAAACGATTATGGTAAATCAAGGGCCTGCTCTTAAAAGATTTATTTCTGCTCCTCGTGGTAGTGCTAATCCTATTAGAAAGGAATCTTGCCATGTTTATATGGAATTAGGAAGTAAAGCAGAAGAAATGAATATGATAACAAATAATAAAGTCGAATCATCTAATAATACGGAGGAATAATGGGACAAAAAACAAATCCAATTTCTAATAGATTAGGCATCACCCGCACATGGGATTCTATATGGTATGGCGGAAAAAATTATTCTGAAAAACTTGCTGAAGATATAAAAATCCGTAATTATCTGAATTCTAGATTAGAAAAAGCTCAATTATCTCATATAATCATCGAAAGAACTATAAAATTCGTTAATATCACTATTTATGCTGCTCGTCCAGGTATGATTATTGGTGCCAAAGGTAGCGAAGCAGATAAACTAAAAGAAGAGCTGAAAAGATTGACGAATAAAGATATTCAGATTTATATCCATGAAGTTAAAAAACCTGAACTAGATGCTACTATTATAGCAAAAAATATTGCTAAACAGATAGAAGGTCGTATAGCATATAGAAGAGCTATCAAATCAGCAGTAGCAAATACTATTAGAGCTGGTGCTGATGGTATCAAGGTATCTATCTCTGGACGTATTGGTGGTGCTGAAATGGCTAGAAAAGAAGAATTCAAAGAAGGACAAATACCCTTGCACACTTTTAGAGCAGATATCGATTATGCTTTAGGAGAAGCTCATACAGTTTATGGTAGATTAGGTATTAAAGTATGGGTTTGCAGAGGTATGGTATATCGTAAACCAGATTTTTATGGTTTAGAAACTGCCAATACTAAAGGAAATCAACCTTCAAACCATTCTAGACGTTCTCCACGTAGAAAAAAATAATTGTTAATTAATTTAAAAATTTTTTAAAATGTTACAGCCAAAGAAAACTAAATATAGAAAAGCCCAGAAGGGTAAAATGAAAGGCAATGCTAATAGAGGTACTCAATTGGCATTTGGATCTTTTGGTTTGAAAACCCTAGAATCTGCATGGCTTACAGCTCGCCAAATAGAAGCTGCTCGTCAGGCAGCTACTCGTTATATGAAACGTGAAGGGCAACTTTGGATTAGAATTTTTCCCGATAAACCTGTGTCTAAAAAACCTAACGAGGTACGTATGGGTAAAGGTAAAGGTAATCCTGAATTTTTTGTCGCTCCAGTGCTACCTGGTAGAATCCTGTTCGAAGTCGAGGGCGTACCTCTCGATATCGCAAAAGAAGCTATGCGCCTAGCAGCTCAGAAATTACCTGTGAAAACTAAGTTTATCATAAGTAGAGATTTTGTCGAATAATTTAAAATGAGGAGATAGATTTTATGGAAATATCTGTAATTAGAGAGTTATCATCAAAAGAGTTAAAAGAAAGACTCGATGAGCTAAAACTAGAATATTCTAAATTAAAAATGAGCCACGCTATTTCTCCTGTAGATAATACTACAAAATTTAGAGAAATTAGAAAAGACATTGCTCGCATTCTAACGGTACTAACCGAACGTGAAAATAATGAAAAACAAGCAAATATTAATAAATCCAAATAATAATGGAAAAGGTTAAAAAAGAAAATAGAAAAGAACGCATTGGCATCGTCGTGAGTAATAAAATGAATAAGTCCGTTGTGGTACGTGTAAACTATCAGAAAATGGACCCTCTTTATAAAAAATATGTTAAAAAAGCTAACAAATTTATGGCTCATGATGAAAATAATGAATGTGGCATAGGTGATAAAGTGCGTATAGTAGAAACTAGACCTTTAAGCAAAAATAAGCATTGGAGAGTAGTAGAAATCATTGAAAAGAGTAAATAGTTATGATACAACAAGAAAGTCGCTTAAAAGTTGCGGATAATAGTGGTGCAAAAGAAGTTTTGTGTATCCGCGTCCTTGGTAGCACAGGTAAAAGATATGCTACTGTAGGAGATAAAATTATAGTTACTGTCAAAAGTGCTATCCCTTCTGGTAATATTAAAAGAGGTACTGTTACTAAAGCAGTTATCGTTCGCACTAGAAAAGAAATTAAAAGAGCTGATGGGTCTTATATAAGATTTGATGATAATGCTTGCGTTTTGCTCACTCCTAATGACGAACTCCGTGCTACTCGTATCTTCGGTCCTGTACCTCGTGAGCTCAGAGAGAAACAATATATGAAAATCGTTTCTCTAGCTCCAGAAGTTATTTAATTATGTTTTTAAATTTTAAAATATATTTTTAATTATGGCTAAAACCAAAAACAAAAAACCCGAAAAAAGGGTTAAAGTAAAAATAAAAAAAGGTGATCAAGTGCGTGTGATAGCAGGTGATGATAAAGGCGCTGAGGGTAGAGTACTTATGGTTTTACCTAAAGAACATCGTGTTATTGTAGAAGGTGTTAATATTGTTATTAAACATTCTAAACCTTCTGCTGCTCATCCTCAAGGTGGAAGAATCGAACAAGAAGCTCCTATAGATATCTCTAATGTTATGTTATTAGTAGGTAATACTCCTACTCGCATTGGCAGAAAATATGACGAAAATGGTAAATTAGTTAGATTTGCTAAAAAAACAGGGGAGGTAATTAAATGACAACAAAAACTTATATCCCAAGATTAAAGAAAAAATATTACGACGAAGTAGTTCCTGCTATGATGAAGGAATTTGCTTATAAAAATATTATGCAGGTACCTAAAATTGAAAAAATCGTCGTTAATCAAGGTATCGGTGAGGCTACCCAAGATCGTAAACTTATTGAGGCCGCTCTCAATGAACTTACTATGATTACTGGACAAAAAGCTATAGCTACTTATGCTAAAAAAGATATTAATAACTTTAAAATCCGAAAAGGCATGCCTATAGGCACTAAAGTTACTTTGAGAAATGATAATATGTATTATTTCCTTGATAGGTTGATATCTATTGCTATACCTCGTATCCGAGATTTTCACGGAATTAATGATAATGGCTTCGATGGCAAAGGTAATTTCTCCTTTGGTATTAATGAACAAATTATATTTCCAGAAATAAATATGGATAAGGTGAATAAAATCCTTGGCATGGACATTAATATAATAACTACTGCTAAAACTGATAAAGAAGCTTATGCTTTATTAAAATTTATGGGTATTCCTTTTAGAAAATAAAAATTGTTTGAATATATGGCAAAAGAATCAATGAAAGCACGTGAGAGAAAAAGAAGGCAGACAGTAGATAAATATGCTAGTAAACGTGCAGAGTTAAAAGCAAAAGGAGATTATGTAGGATTGCAAAAATTACCACGTAATGCATCTCCAGTGAGAATGAGAAATAGATGTGCCCTCTCTGGCAGACCAAGAGGCTATATTAGATATTTTGGAATTTCTCGTATAGATTTCCGCGAATTAGCTTCTAAAGGTATGATACCAGGAGTTAAAAAAGCTAGTTGGTAAGATATGTTACAAAATTTTAATATATTTTACTGTTTTTTGATTTGTAATTAATGTATAATTTGTAATTTTGCATTTTTAAAAAAATATTAAATTAATAAAAAAAGAAAAATAAATATGACAACAGATCCAATTGCTGATTACCTGACACGCATTAGGAATGCAATTAGCGCAAAACATCGTATTGTAGAGATGCCTGCAAGTAATTTGCTTATTTCTTTGACTCAAATTTTAAAAGATGAAGGATATATTTTAAATTTTAAAGTTGATGAAGAATCTTTTCCTCGCAAACTTATCATAGCTTTGAAGTATCATCCTACAATGAAGATTAGCCCCATACAAAAATTAGAGCGTGTTTCTAAACCAGGTAGACGTATTTATAAAAAAGCTGACGATCTACCTAAAGTCATGAATGGCCTAGGTATTGCTATTATTAGTACATCAGAAGGTCTCATGACAGATAGAGATGCTCGTAATCGTCATATCGGCGGCGAAGTCATTTGTTATGTTTCTTAATTAAAAATAAGGAGTTAGTAATGTCTAGAATAGGAAATTTACCAATTAAAATACCTCAGGGAGTATCTATTGATATATCTGCTGATAATATAGTTACAGTTAAAGGAAAATTGGGACAATTAACTCAATTTATTCATCCATCAGTAAAAATTAATATCGATGGTGATACTTTGACACTCACTCGTTCAAATGACGAAAAACAAACACGTATGTACCATGGCCTCTATAGAGCTTTATTAAATAACATGGTTACTGGCGTTTCTGAAGGGTTTACTAAAACATTGGAATTAGTAGGTGTGGGTTATAAAGCTCAAGCCCAAGGACAAATTTTAGAACTTTCATTAGGCTTTTCTCATAATGTGTTGTTTGAGTTACCTCCAGAAATCACTGTTACTACTGTCACTGAAAGAGGTGCAAATCCTAAAATAATTTTGAAATCTTTCGACAAACAACTTTTAGGTCAGGTAGCTGCAAAAATACGTTCTCTCAGAAAACCAGAACCTTATAAAGGCAAGGGTGTCAAATATCAAGGTGAATATATTCGTCGTAAGGCTGGCAAGGCTGCAGCTTCTGTTAAATAATTAATATTATATCTATGGAACCCAAGATTAAAAACAAAAAAGAAGCAAGAAGGCGTAGAATCAAAATGCGTATCAGTAAAAAATATTTTGGTACAGCAAATAGACCACGCTTATGTGTTTATAGAAGTGATAAAGAGATTTATGCTCAAATAATTGATGATGTTAAGCATGTTACCATTATGAGTGTGTCATCTCTTTCTAAAGAATTAAAAGATCAAAAACTGTCTAAAACAGATAAATCTAAAGAAGTAGGCAAATTGATTGCTAAAAAAGCTTTAGATGCTGGTATCGATACAGTTGTTTTCGATCGTAACGGATATTTATATCATGGTAGAATTAAAGCATTAGCAGATAGTGCAAGAGAAAATGGGCTTAAATTTTAAATTTTATGGCAAATATAGTTAGAAAAGTAAAAGCTACTGATACAGAATTAAAAGATAGGCTAGTCTCTATCCAAAGAGTAACTAAAGTTACTAAAGGTGGTAGAACATTTAGCTTTGCTGCATTAGTGGTAGTAGGTAATGAAAATGGTATCGTTGGTTATGGACTAGGTAAAGCTAGAGAAGTTCCTTTGGCTATCCAAAAAGCCATTGATGATGCTAAAAAGAATTTAGTTAAAGTTAGTATTCATAATGGTACTTTACCTCATGAACAAATATCTAAATATGGCGCTGCTAAGGTCATTATAAAACCTGCTGCTCCTGGTACTGGTGTGATCGCTGGTGGAGCTATGCGTGCCGTTTTAGAAAGTGCTGGCGTTAGAAACGTGTTAGCTAAATGTATCGGTTCTTCTAATCCTCATAATGTAGTGAAAGCTACTATAAAGGCTCTTAGCGAATTACGCGACCCATACACTATCGCTGAACTTAGAAATATTCCAGTAGAAAAATTATTAAATAAATAAACCCAATTATTATGAAGCAAATCAAAGTAACCCTTGTGAGAAGTATTATTGGACGTCCAATAGATCAAAAACGAACTGCTGCTGCATTGGGATTGAAAAAATTAAATCATAGTAAAATCTTTGATGATCGTCCAGATATTCGTGGTATGATAAGAAAAATTGAACATTTAGTTAAAGTAGAAGAAATTTAAAAAATATTAATTATGGATCTAAATAATCTAAAACCAGCAAAAGGCTCTGTAAAATCAAATACTAGGCTAGGCCGTGGTGAAGGCTCTAAAAAAGGCGGTACCGCAGGTCGTGGTACTAAAGGCCAACAATCTCGTAATGGCTATACCCGTAAATTCGGCTTCGAAGGTGGTCAAATGCCTCTGCACCGTAGAGCTCCTAAGTTTGGTTTTAAAAATATTTTTAAAGAAATATATCAACCTATTAATTTAGATACTATTCAATATATAGTTGACAAATTAAATATAAATGCTATTAATCCTGATATATTGTATGAAAATGGATTTATTAGCAAAAATGCTAAAGTTAAAATTTTAGCTCGTGGTGAGCTAAAAAAAGCTGTAGAAGTTTCTGCTCATGCTTTTTCTAAAAAAGCTATTGAAGAAATAGAAAAAATAGGTGGTAATGTTAAAATTATAGATTAATGAGCAACATTATACAAACTTTTAGAAATATTTTTAAAATTGAGGATCTACGAAAACGTATCCTCTATACATTATTATTGCTATTGGTGTATCGTTTCGGTACTCATATAGTTTTACCTGGCATTAATGCTGGTCTTATAAAAGCTAGTGGCTTTGCTAGTCAAAGTCAAGGTGGTTTATTAGGAATGATTAATATGTTCGCTGGTGGAGCATTCTCAAATGCTTCCATTTTAGCTTTAGGTATTATGCCTTATATATCTGCTTCTATTATTATTCAATTATTAACCGTCGTCATCCCTACTTTTCAACGTATGCAAAAAGAAGGTGAAAGCGGTAGACGTAGATTAAATCAGATAACACGTTATTTAACTATTTTGGTAACAATAGCTCAAGCTCAAGGATATATAACTTATTTAGCTGCTCAATTACCAGCTCAGGCTATTTATCCTTTTACAGGTGTGGGTATACCATTTATTTTTAGATTTGCTGCTACAGTACTTCTAACAGCTGGTACTTTATTTGTAATGTGGCTAGGAGAAAAAATTACTGACAAAGGCATCGGCAACGGTATATCACTGATAATCATGATTGGTATCATCGCTAGACTACCTATAGCTATTGCTGCAGAATTTAGTTCTCGTATGTCTGTAAAAGGTGGTGGTATTTTCGCTTTGATTATAGAAATTATAGTGCTAATAGCTGTAATATTATTTACTATTTTGCTTATTCAAGGTACAAGAAAAATTCCTGTACAATATGCTAAAAGAGTAGTAGGCAATAAACAATATGGTGGCGTGAGACAATATTTACCATTAAAGGTAAATGCTGCTGGCGTAATGCCAATAATTTTTGCTCAAGCTATTATGTTTCTACCTATTACTATAGCTGGTTTTGCTAATTATCAGAGTGGTGGTTGGTTTGTAACTGCTTTTTCAAATTTCAATGGATTTTGGTATAACCTTACTTTTTCAGTGTTGATTATTGTATTTACTTATTTCTACACTGCTATTACTTTTAATCCACAACAAATCGCTGATGAACTTAAGAAAAATAATGGTTTCATTCCAGGAATTAAACCAGGTAAAAAAACTGCGGAATATATTGATACTATTATGTCTCGTATTACTTTACCAGGTTCTATATTTTTAGCTATAGTTGCTATTTTACCTGCAATAGTCAGTAATTTTGGTATTACATCACAATTTGCACAATTTTATGGTGGTACCTCTTTATTAATATTGGTAGGTGTAGTATTAGATACATTGCAGCAAATTGAGAGCCATCTCTTGATGAGACATTATGATGGTTTTATGAAAAAAGGTAAACTAAAAGGTAGATCTGTTTATGGAGGAGCATAATAATGATAATTAAAGATTTAGAAGAGTTGGAGTTGATGAAAAAAAGTGCAGACTTGGTAGGAAGAACATTAGGAGAAGTTTCTAAAGTGCTAAAGCCAGGTGTCTTAGCCAAAGATTTAGACCATATCGCTGAAGAATATATCAGAGATAATGGTGGTACTCCCTCTTTTAAAAATTATAATGGATATCCTGCTACTCTTTGCATTTCTATTAATGATGTTGTAGTGCATGGAATACCTAAAGACCAAGTAATTAAAGAAGGTGATATAGTGTCTGTGGATTGTGGAGCATTTTTAAATGGATATTGTGGAGATTATGCTTATACATTTATTCTAGAACCTGTAGATGAAAATGTTAGGAAATTAGTTAAAGTTACATTAGAGTCATTATATAAAGGCATAGAACAAGCTATTGCTAGAAATAAAACTGGTGATATAGGTTTTGCTATACAGCTTTATGTTGAGAGGAATGGTTTTTCTGTAGTGCGAGAGTTAGTAGGACATGGTATAGGTAAAGCAATGCATGAATATCCTCAAGTACCTAATTATGGTAAAAAAGGTAAAGGACATTTGTTAGAAGATGGCATGGTTATTTGTATAGAACCAATGATAAATATGGGTAAGAAAGAAGTAGTTTTTGATGAAAGTGATGGATGGACTGTACGTACTAAAGATCATAAACCAGCAGCTCATTTCGAGCATATGGTTTGGATAAATGAAAAAAAATCTGTAATTTTGTCGACTTATAATTATATTGATGAAAAATGGAAGGTTAATTAATTATGCCAAAACAAAATGTAATAGAGAAAGATGGAATTGTGAAAGAAAGCTTAGGTAATGCTATGTTTAGAGTAGAATTAGATAATGGTCATGTTATTTTAGCTCATATTAGTGGCAAGATGAGAATGCATTATATACGTATTTTACCAGGTGATAAAGTACGTGTTGAGATGTCTCCATATGACCTTACAAGAGGAAGAATAGTTTATAGATATTAAAAAAAAATAAAAATATTATGAAAGTAAGAGCTTCAGTGAAAAAACGTACACCTGATGACAAAATAGTAAGAAGAAAAGGCAGAGTGTATATAATAAATAAGAAAAATCCTAAATATAAACAAAGACAAGGATAAGAATAGATTTCAAAAGTGAAAATTAAAAAAAGATAAACGAAAATATGGCAAGAATCGTTGGAGTAGATTTACCTAATAACAAACATGGCGAGATAGGCCTTACATATATCTATGGAATAGGTAGAAGTACAGCTCGTTATGTGTTAAGCAAGGCAAACGTAGACTTAGATAAAAAAGTGAAAGATTGGACTGATGATGAGATAAGCAGAATTCGTCAAATCATTAATGATGAGATTAAGACTGAAGGAGCTTTACGTTCTGAAGTGCAAATGAATATCAAACGCCTAATAGATATAGGCTGTTATAGAGGTTTACGTCATCGTCTTGGATTACCTGTACGTGGACAACGTACCCGCACCAATGCACGTACCCGCAAAGGTAGAAAAAAGACCGTTGCAGGAAAGAAAAAAGCACCTAAAGGTTAAAAAATTTAAAAATGATTTATTATGGCTAAAACACGCTCAAGAACAACTACAAAAAAAAGAGTTGTAAAAGTTGAACCCTTCGGTTGTGCATATATACAAGCAACGTTTAATAATGTGATAGTTACCTTAACTAATGAAAAAGGTGATGTCATTTCATGGTCATCAGCCGGGAAAATGGGTTTCAGAGGTAGTAAAAAAAATACACCCTATGCAGCACAAGTAGCAGCAGAAGATGCTGCTAAAGTAGCTTTAGACGCTGGACTTAAAAAAGTAAAAGTCTATGTTAAAGGACCAGGATCAGGTCGTGAAAGTGCAATTCGTACTATTCATAATGCTGGCATAGAGGTTATTACTATTTATGATATTACTCCAGTACCTCATAATGGATGCAGACCTCCTAAACGTCGTAAAGTTTAATATATAAAATTAAAAAAAAGTTAAAAATAAAAATTATGGCAAGATATATAGGTCCAAAAACTAAAATAGCTCGTTCATTAGGATCTCCAGTGTATGGATATGATAAATATTATGAAAAAAAGAATTATCCTCCTGGTCTGCATGGCTTAGCTAGAAAAAGAAGAAAACCTAGCGAATATAGAATGCAGCTACTAGAAAAACAAAAGGCAAAATATACCTATGGAGTTCAAGAAGCTCAATTTAGAAGATTTTATCAAATAGCTATATCTAAAGGTGGCGTCACTGGTGAGAATTTAATGCAAATATTAGAATCTCGTCTAGATAATGTTGTTTATAGATTAGGAATAGCAAAAACACGCCCTGCAGCTAGACAATTAGTATCTCATAAACATATTACTGTCAATGGTGTGGTTGTTAATGTACCATCATTTATGATAAGACCAGGTGATGTTGTTGGCGTCAGAGAAAAATCAAAATCATTATTTGTTATTCAGGAATCATTAGCTGCTAGAGTAGATAAATATTCATGGCTGCAATGGGATCAATCTAATATGGAAGGTACTTTTTTGCAATATCCTGTTCGTGCTGAAATTCCTGAAAATATTAATGAACAGTTAATCGTAGAATTATATAGTAAATAATATTATGGCATTATTGGATTTCCAAAAACCTGATCAAGTTATCATAACCGAAAATACAGAAACTCATGGTGTATTTGAATTACAACCATTAGAACCTGGTTATGGCATTACTATTGGTAATGCTCTTAGAAGAGTACTTCTGTCCTCTTTAGAAGGTTATGCAATAACTCAATTTCGTATTAATGAGGTTCCTCATGAATATACTTCTATTGATGGAGTATTAGAAGATGTTATTTTTATTGGTTTAAATTTAAAACAAGTAAGACTAAAACCAAATTTTGAAAATGTAGATTCTGAAAATATAAATATTGTTATTACTGGCCAAACAGAATTTAAAGCTGGTGATATAAATAAATATTTAACTAATTTCACTGTTATTAATCCTGATTTACATATTTGTACTCTTGAACCAACTGTAAAACTAAATATTGATCTTAAAATTCAAAAAGGTCGCGGTTATGTGCTGGCTGAAGAACTAAAAGATCATGACGCTCCATTAGGTACTATCACTCTGGATGCAGTATTTACTCCTATAAAAAATGTTTCTTACTCAATAGAAAATTTTCGCGTAGGTCAAAAAACTGATTATGAAAAATTAATCCTAGAGATCGTTACTGATGGTACTTTAAGCCCTTATACTGCAATTAATGACTCCGCTAATATCCTAATGCAACATCTTGAAGTGTTCTTAGAAAAAAAATATACTTTACAAAGTAGTATTGAAAGAGTAGAAGAAACTAAAGATGATAATGTAGATGATAACTACGAGCAAATGCGAAAACTTTTGCTTACTAAACTTTCTGATTTAGACCTTAGCGTGCGAGCTATTAATTGTTTGAAAACAGCTGATATTGAAACATTAGGCCAATTAGTTAGCTATACTAAAAATGATTTACTAAAGTTTAGAAATTTTGGTAAAAAATCACTCTCCGAAGTCGAAGAATTAGTAAAATCTAAAAATCTCTATTTTGGTATGAATGTTTCTAAGTATAATTTAGATAAAGAATAAAGTTATGAGACATAGAAATAAAGTTAATCATTTAGGACGTACCACAGCTCATCGTAAAGCGTTATTAAAAAATTTATCAATAGCATTGATAAAACATAAAAGAATAAATACTACCGTTCCTAAAGCAAAAGAATTACGAAAATTTATAGAACCAATAATTACTCTCACTAAAAATGATAATACTGCTAATAGAAGATTAGCTTTCGCTAAATTACAAAACAAAGAAGCAGTGAAAATATTATTCGATGAGATAGCTCCTAAAGTAGTAAATAGACCCGGTGGATATACACGTATCCTAAAAACTGGATATCGCGTCGGAGATGCAGCTCATATGTGTATGATAGAATTAGTAGATTTTAACGAGGAATATACTCAATCTAAAACTTCTAAAGCTGCTGCTAAACCTAAAACTAGACGTGGTGGTGGTAGACCTAAAAAATCTACTCCTGCAGATACTGAAGCTAAAGCTACAGATATCAATACTGATCAAACAGATATAATTGCAGAACCTACCTCTACACCTGATGTAGAAAATGAAAATAAAGAATAATTTATAATTATTCCATTTTATACTTTTAAAAAAAAGCGTAAATATTTATATTTACGCTTTTTTTATTGATCGTAATATAATATTATTATATCCTGAGCTTAACTGATGAATTTTATTTAATATCTGTAATGTGAATTAAAAATTATCATTTATATTTGTAAATAATTTTTTGTTTGTATGAAAAAACATATTTTTTCGATTTTAGGTATTATTTTTATTATTACTATTAATAATGAATCATTCAGCCAGGTATCAATTCACGAGGAGGAGTTAAATTATTATAACTCTACTGGCTTATCTGCAGAGGATTATCAAGAATATAATTATACTCATAGAGCTAATATTCTGTATACACCGAAAAGTAATTGTTCTTTAACAAAAGTAGTTTATGGATGGCATCCATATTGGCAGAATGGTTTACAAGCAAATTATGATTGGAATCTTTTAAGTCATTTTGCTTATTTCGCATATGAGGTAGATTATAATACAGGTAATGCCGTGTCTACACACAGTTTTAGCACTATACAGTCTGTTACAGATGCCCTAAATGCAGGTGTTAAAGTCCACTTGTGTGCTACACTGTTTAGTAATCATACTACTTTTTTTAATAATATCACTGCTCAGAGAAATTTTATGCATCAGATAGTAACACTTGTAATAAATAGAGGAGCACATGGTGTGAATATAGATTTCGAAGGTATGAGCTCTACACACAAAACTGCATTTGCTAATTTTATGAATGAGCTAGCAGATACTTTTCATACACGTATACCAGGTTCTGAGGTTACAATAGCTATTAATGCAGTAGAATGGAGTGATATATTTGATATTAATGCTATGAAGGATAAAGTGGATTATTTCATAATTATGGGATATGATTATTATTATGGTGGCAGTACTACTGCAGGTCCTACAGATCCTTTATATAACTTCGTAACTTCATATAATTATACTCTTGCTAAATCAGTTAATTATTATTTAAATAAAGGCTGTCCTGCCAATAAATTAATTCTTGCATTGCCTTATTATGGTAGAGAATATGGTACAGTATCTAATACTATTCCTTCATCTGTTAATAATCCGCCTAATTGCGTTTCTCGCACTTACAAGTTTGTTAGAGACAACTCGACGGGGTATTATACTCAGTCAAATAAAGTCTGGGACAGAGCATCATTTACGCCTGCTTATGTTTTTAATAATGGAACAGAATGGCGACAATGCTTCATAGATGATAAATATAGTTTGGGACGACGAATGGATTTAATAAATCAAAGAAATCTTGCTGGTATGGGCATATGGGCATTAGGTAATGATGATGGATATACAGATTATTGGGATAATATTAGTGAACATTTTACTACTTGTTCAGCGAATCCTTGCATTGATAGTTTATTCGATATGGGAGGACCTCTTAGAAATTATTATGATAATGAAGATTATACATATACTATCGCACCTCCTAATAGTCAATCAATAACAATTAATTTTAGTCAATTTAATTTAGAAAATAGTAATGATTATCTCAGATTATATAATGGTAGCACTACTGCTGCACCCTTGATAGGATCTTTTACAGGATCTAATAATCCAGGTACTTTGATAGCTAACTCTGGTGCTTTCACATTACAATTTCATTCTAATGCATCAACAAATAATCAAGGTTTTTCTCTAGTTTATCAATGCGAACAAGCTCCTAGTGATACTGTTAGGCCGACTACTTTCATAGATTCTATTGCTCATTGGCAAACACAAGATTTCATAGTTACCTTTCATGATTCAGATGATATGAGTGGTATACAAAAAGCTTATTACCAAGTGATAGAATATGATGGTGTAGATTGGGGAGCAAATGAGAGTAGAGGCTTTTTAGCGGATAATTTTGATGCTCCTTCTATAAACAATCGATGGAATATAATCTCTGGTAACTGGATACAACAAAATGGTTATTTAATGCAGACAGATTCTACCATTAATAATACACATATAAATACATTTTTAAATCAAGAACTTTCAAATAGATATTTGTATGAATTTGAAGCTAAAATACTAGGAAATACAGTAACAAATAAACGTTTTGGACTTTATTTTTTCTCTTCAGATTCGATATTAGAAAATAGAGGTAATGGTTACTTTATTTGGTTTAGGTTAGAAACTAACAATTTAGAGTTTTATAAAGTAACTAATAATACTTTTACAAAAACTTATGAGGTCCCCTGTACAATAAATTTAAACCAATGGTACAATATAAAAGTAATATATGATAGAATAGATGGTGGCATATGGGTTTATGTAAACAATTTATTTAAAGGGAAATGGATAGATAGCCAACCTTATAATACTAATGGTCTTTTTGTGTCTTTTAGGACTGGCAATTGCATTGCACAATTTAACCAAATAAAAATATATAGATCCCGTTATCCTAATACTGCCTATATTATTGGGGTAGGTAATAATAACACAAAAGATTTGAGATATGAAAGCATTAATCCCTCTTCACCAGCAGGTAAAATAAAAAGTATAATACAAGATAGTGCAGATAACCTATCTAATTTAGCCATGCTTGATGTTTTTGTAGATTACACCACCCCTCTTCCCCCTTCATTTGTCTGGGATGGTATCGGCCAAGATTATGATACTATTTTTATGCTACCAATGTCTGCACAATGGGGACAAGCTAATGACCCTAATAGTGGGATAAGTGATTATAAAGTGTGCATAGGTACTGTGCCCGGGTACGATAATACTTTACCATGGACTAATGTAGGTATAAATAATTTCTATTCCTTTTATCCTAATAGTTTAATAAATTACAATTATTATTATCTGACAGTCAAATCTATAAATAATGCTGGTCTATCCATTAATACTTTTAGTGATGGTTTTGTTTATATTAATCCAAATAATATAAATGATTTTGAATCTCAAATAAATATTTATCCTAATCCTGCAACCGATTTTCTTAATATTAAATTTGATAATAATATTAATAGTATTGAAATTTTTGATTTATTAGGTAATAAAATTAATGCTCAGCTGACTCATGTAAGTGATTATATCGTAATACCAATAAGTGAACTGCAAGCTGGTATTTATATTTTGCAATTTTATATAGATAATAAAGTATATCATTATTTATGGGAGAAACTTTAGTATACATAGATACACATTCTCATCTTTATTTAGAAGATTTCGATAATGATAGATCAGAAGTATTAGATAGAGCTATCCAAAATAGTGTAAATACTATTATTTTGCCTGCTATAGATAGTAAAAACTACGATGCTATGTGGCAATGCTATAATATGAATACAGCCTTACAACGTATGATGATAGGAGTTCATCCAGAGAGTGTGAATGAAAATTATCATGAGGAGCTAATTTTTTTAGAAAATGAATTAAAACATAATCATAAATCTTATGTAGGAATAGGTGAAATAGGAATAGATTTATATTGGGATGATACTTTTTTAGTAGAGCAAAAAATAGCTTTCCACCAGCAATTACAGTGGTCTATAGATTATAATTTGCCCGTATGTATACATCAACGTAATTCATTAAATGTTATATTAGATATTTTAAATGATTTTACAAATAATCTACGTGGAGTTTTTCATTGCTTCACTGGCTCTATTGATGAGGCTATGCAGATAATTGAGCGAGGTTTTTATTTAGGAATAGGTGGTGTGGTAACTTTTAAAAATAGCAATTTGAGTGAAACTATTAAAAAAATTGGTTTAGAAAATTTAGTTTTAGAAACTGATGCACCCTATTTGACTCCTGTTCCATATAGAGGGAAAAGGAATGAAAGCTCATATATTCCTATCATAGCTAATAAAATTGCCGATATATTAAATGTGAATGTAGACATAGTATCTGCTAAAACTACAGCAAATGCTAAAAAATTATTTTCTTTGTAAAAAAATATTAAATCATGAATAATAAAAGAAAAGTATTGTTAATATATACAGGAGGTACTATAGGAATGGTATATGATAAAAAGCTAAAAACCTTGGTTCCTATTAATTTTGATCAGTTAAATACTTATATTTCTTATTTAGATCGTATGCCCATAGATATCGCTCATGTTTCCTTTGAGACTCCTATAGACTCTTCTAATATTTTGCCAAGACACTGGATAGAATTAGCTGAAATTATTGAAAAAAATTATAATTTATTTGATGGCTTTGTTATCTTGCATGGTACAGATACTATGGCATACACTGCCTCTGCTCTCAGTTTTTTATTAGAAAATCTAAATAAACCAATTATCATGACAGGCTCTCAATTGCCTTTGGATATGATAAGGACTGATGGCAGAGAAAACTTGATAGCTTCTTTAGAAATTGCTTCTGCATACGATAATGATAAGCCCATAGTTCCAGAAGTAGCGATATATTTCGAAAATAAACTATTTAGAGGTAATAGAACCTCAAAGTTTAATGCAGAAAATTTCGATGCTTTCTATAGTGGCAACTACCCTGTATTAGCTCAAGTGGGAGTACATATCAGATATTATCATGAGTATATCAATAAACCTAATAATAAACAACTAAAGGTATATAAAAATTTAGACAATTCTGTAGGCTTAGTAAAAATCTATCCAGGTATGCCTATAAAAAATATGAGCGACATATTGTGTGATAATGATTTAAAAATTATCATTTTAGAAACTTTCGGATCAGGAAATGCCCCAACATATGATGATTTTTTACAAACGATAAAAACAGCAATACAACATGGTAAAATAATTCTAAATATCACTCAATGCAAAGCTGGTAGAGTAGAGCTGGGCAGATATGAAACATCTCTTAGTTTAGAAAATATCGGAGTCATTTCTGGTAATGATATTACTACTGAGTCTGCTATTACTAAATCAATGTTTTTATTAGGTAATATCAAAGATAAAAACAAAATTAAAGAATTACTACAAACACCATTGCGTGGAGAAATGAGTGAAATTCATTAATCACCTTAGAAAAAGCTACGATAAAAGCTAATATTTCAATAGATGTAAATTTTTAATGTAAATCAAATTACATTTGTAAGAAAATTGATTTCACTTTTCATATTATCATTGATTAATTGTTATTAAAACCCTGTATACTATTAGAAAAATTTCTTAAATTTGAAAAATAATATGAAAAATAATATGAAAATAAATTTATTTCTCTTATTTTTTAGTTTGATACTTTTATCTGGTTGTCAGCGAGTAGAAAAATTGTATTATCCTGATGGATCTTTAGCAGCGGAATATTCTATAAAAAAAGGATTAAAGCATGGTGCAGCATATCAATATGATAAAGCTGGAAATAAAATTGCTGAAATGAATTATTCTCAAAACATGCTAAATGGCGATTATAAAGAATATTATCCTAATGGTAGTATAAAATCTATTATTAAATATGAAAATAATAAAAAAAATGGTACTGCTATTTATTATGACATTCTGGGTAATATAATAGAAGAATTAACCTATGAGAATGATACTTTGAATGGGATTTACAGAGAATACTATTCTAATAATATGGTGAAAAAAGAAGGATCTTATAAAAAGGGAAAGTTTGATGGCAAATGGCATTATTATAATGAATATGGATTTCTAGTAGGTATCGGTCAATTTGATAATGGTAATGGTGTGCTCACGACTTTTTATCCTTATTCTGATAATATACAGTCTATTACGTACTTTGAGAACAATCAAAAAAATGGGATAGAAATTGTTTTATCTATAGATGGGGATACTATAGAAAAAAATTATTATAAAAATGATGTAAAAATGAAATAAAAAGAGGCAGCAACTTGCTGCCTCTTTTGTAAATATCTTAATTTTTTAAAAGTAAATCAATTTTTCAACACAGTAATTGTTCCGTGAAATTCCTTAAGGGTACCATTACCATAATTTAGCCTTAGAATATAGAAATATGTTCCTTCAGTAACATCTCCATTCCAGTTTCCTTGGTAGTTTTCACTTTCATAGATTTTCTTTCCCCAACGATTATAAATCTTAATTTCACTATTAGGGTAATATTCTAAATTAGTAATTTGAAATTGATCATTAATGCCATCTCCATTTGGTGTGAATACATTTGGAATAGTTATATCGCAAGATTCTACAGTTACTTTTGTACTATCAGTTAGTGTGTCGCAACCAATAATTTTTACTTGAATAACATATATACCAGGAGACATACCAGATAGTGTTTGCATAGTAGATGAGTTACCTGTTGACCAAATGAAATTATATAAATTATTGTAATTTGGTTGTTCGGCATTTAAAATTCTAGCTTGGTGAGCACACATAAATAATGTATCAGGTAATGGTGGTATTGGTTCTGGTATGATTTTTATATGTACTGTATCTTTTGCTGAACACATGTCTGGAGTAGCATAAAAAACATTTACACTAATATCATAAATGCCAGGTTGAGTCAGGTTTATAACTGGTGAGTTTTCACCTGTAGACCATTGATAAGAAAATCCTGGCGAATATGTAGCATCTAAATTTACTGGTCCTTCAGCTACACATTGATCTGGTCCTAAATCTACCATTGCATTGGGAATAAATGTTACTATCATAGTATCACTGTCAGAGCATCCTAATGTATGAGTGCTATTATAATTTGTTGCTGTAACTGAATACATACCATCCATTTCTACAAATAATAAAGAATCAGTCATATTATTATTCCATAAATATTCATCATAGCCACCACCAGCATTTAAAATTAAAGGCATACCTTCGCAAAGGGTAGTATCTTCTCCTAAATCTATTACTGGATTATCTATAACGTAAATAGTAAGTGGATAAGTAGAAGTATAAGTACACCCATATTCATCATATACAGTAACATATGTGTTATAAACTCCACCAGTATCAGGTTTAAAAAAAGCAGTGCTATCATTAATTGGGTAGAAACTTTGTCCATCCCAATCAATAGAATCAATAGCAACAGAATATTGCCAGCCAGCTACACCCGAATTACTTGACAAAGTGAGCATCCACTCAAAGACCCAACCATTATCAGCACCCCATAAATCACAAATTTCTATATTCCAAGTACCATTTAGAGGACATCCTATGAGACCAGTAAGAGGATTTTCAGGATCTAAGTAATTAGTGTGATTTATTGTGTCAGTAGCTGGAATAGGTGATGGTCCTGCGCCATCGACATAATTTAATGTACCTTGATAAGTATAATTAGAAACCTCTGACCAACAATAAAGCCATGGTGTACCTGGAATATTTGATGGATCATTAGCATCACATCCTGATGAATAATCATAAGCCTCTCCTAAATAATTACCACCACTATTATCGTATGAATCTAAGACAACACTTTGATTGTTTGGACAAATAATTCGAAAAGATAAATCCCCTGCAAATGAATGTTCTATAGATATACAGATAGATTCAATATCACTAGTCTGCTGTACTGTAGCGCCGGGAGGAAATTGATCAAAAGTAACTGGTGTACCATAGCACTGAGTAGCACAACTAGGTCCATCAGGGATAAAAGTTAATACATCATATACTCCTTGTGCTGTTATGACATTACTAAATGGGGTGACCTCGACCACATTACCACTTCCTATACCACCTGTTACTATTACTGAATCACCTTCACATAAATCAGGTACTGGATTTATACCAGTTATAGGATTATTACTTATGCGTACTTTATATCCAAAGGCTATTGTATTTGAGCACCCAAGAGAATCTGTAATAGTAAGAGATAAGTTATATCCAGAGGGAATATTATAGTGATAGCTAACAGCAGGACCGTATAAAGTAGTACCATCACCCATACTCCATGCAAAAGTAGTATTTGCAGGTGTTTGATTATAAATGATGTGGTTATCTGGGAAAGTAGAATTATCTGTTTTAACAGCTAATGTAAGGGTATCATATGCACATAAATTAATATAATAATCAGGTGTGGGTAGTGGATTAGTTAATATACTATCTAAAACTGGTGTAATCCTTTGGCACATTTTAATACAACCAATAGCAGAATTCCATCCAGCAGCATTACCAGCTCCATCAGTTTTGAATCTAACTGTTAGCCTGCCACCAGGATTATTTATAGTAGCTTGAACAGCAGAATTTGCAGGTGTTAATGGATTAGCTTGTGAATATTTAATTAACACTGGTGAGCTAGTATTAGGTCCATCATAAATAATCAATGTATCACCAGCAGCTAAACTCATAGATGCGAATTCTATTTTTATGTGAGTATATGTGGGATCAGTAGAATAAAAAGTTATCCATCTATCCTGATTATTAGAATAATTGCCACCAGAACCTCCATCGTCATAAAACCAAAATCCACAAGCTGCTTTTTGTGTATTATGTGTACTAGCATCTAAATTAATAGTTTGGTTTTGTCCAAAAACTATTGTAGTCGATATTATTAAAGAAAATAATATAAATAATTTTAATCTTTTCATAATGTATTAATTTTGTTTTCCAGCTTGATATTTATTCCATAAATATCTGCCAGGTTTTACATATAAATAATATGGTTCATTTTTTACTTTAATGTATTGATAAGTATCGGGTTTTATCTCTATACCGAGTGAAAAAATATCTAAAAGTTTATGATTTTTAATAACTTCATCGAAATTAGTGATTTCTATCTCACTTACTTGCTCTCCACCCAATCTTTGTTTCACAACAGACTCATCCATTATCAATACAGCATTATCTAGGACAAATTGGTAATATCCTAAACTATCTGGATAATTTTTTTGCCAAAATATCAATTTATCTTTACCAAAATGTTTCTCTAATCTAGAATCAAATTGTTGAGAATATGATAAAAGAGTAATCATATTTATAAGTAAAAATAATAATAATTTTTTCATATTTAATAATTTAATATTTAATGCAAATTTAAATATAATTTTTTAAATAATGTAATAAATTTAAAAAAAATTATCATAAAATGGAAGTTTAATGTAGTAAAATAAAATATCCATATTCATCTTTTGTAATATTATTTTCGGTAGTGTAGCTAATTTTGTAAGTATAAACATCTTGAGGGCAGATTTCTCCTTTAAATCTACCATCCCACATAAAGGCAGGATCATCTGTATAGAAAATTGTTTCTCCCCATTTATTAAGAATTCTAAATGAGAAGTTTTCTTTTTTTATGCCATCAGCTGCAATATGGAAATAATCATTTACACCATCAGAATTATATGGAGTGAAGGCAGTAGGTACAATAACAAGTGGATAAATAGTGCAATCTTCGATTGTCATATTTACAGTAGCAGTAGCAGTATCGCAACCTATTACCATTACTTCTATAGGATAAATTCCTACAGGTGGACGATAAACATAATATACTGGTTCTTTTAACCCTATAGACCATTTGTAGGTATATAAATTAGGATTGTGAGGTTGTAGAGCTGATAATTCGAAAATATCATTATGACATGCGGTAATCTCTTCTGGGAGATTTATTATAGGAGTAGGTAGCAATTTTACATATATTGTATCTGCATCGCCACAGGCATTTGAATCACCATAATATACTTTAACCCAATAATTCCCTAAATTATTTACTTGTATAGAAGGAGTATTTGCTCCTGTAGACCAGATATAAGTAAAACCCGATCCTGGTTGAGAAGCATCTAAAATTATTGGACCTTCTGTAACACATAAATCTGGACCTAAATCTACAGATGCTACAGGTACAAACATTACTTCAATAGTATCACTACTAGAGCAAGATACTGACCCACTGCTATTGTAATTTACAGCTGTCACAGAATAAACGCCTGCACTATCTATTGTGATGCTAGGAGTCGTAGAATAATTGCTCCAATAATATTCATCAAAATCGGGTCCTGGAGTTAGTGTAAATATAGTGCCGTTACATAATATTGTATCATCACCTAAATCAACAACAGGATTTGGTATTACATTTAAATTTATAGGCATATTAGAATTATATATACAACCATATTCGTCATAAGCTGTTACTAAGAAACTGTATGTGCCACTACTATCTGGTTTGAAAAGAACAGTAGTATCATTAATAGGATAAAAATAAGGTCCTCCCCAATTTAAAGAATCGACATTAACTGTATATTGCCAGCCAGCTACTCCAGAATTACTAGATAATCTGAGCATCCACTCAAATACCCAACCATTATCGATACCCCATAGATCACAAATCTCTATGTTCCATGTGCCATTTAGAGGACAACCTATTAATCCACTGAGAGGATTTTCTGGTGTTAAATAATTTGCATGAGTTATAGTATCTGTAGCTGGTATAGGTGAGGGTCCTGAGCCATCAACAACATTTAAGGTACCCTGATAACTATATGAAGAAACCTCAGACCAACAATATAGCCATGGTGTACCTGGTGCATTCTGAGGATTATTAGATTCACATCCTGATGAATAATCGTAAGCTTGTCCTAAAAAATTACCACCACTATTGTCATAGGAATCTAAAATGGCACTTTGCCCATTAGGACAGATAATTTTAAAAGATAAATCACCAGCAAATGAATGCTCTATAGAAATACAAATAGACTCTATGTCACTAGCTTGTTGTACAGTAGCTCCATTAGGGAATTGATTAAAAGTAACTGGTGTACCATAACACTGAACAGGACAATTAGGACCGTCTGGTATAAAAGTAACAGAATCATAAATACCTTGAGCTGTTATTACATTACTGAAAGGATTTACTACAATGATATTCCCCGAATTAATTCCACTAGTTAATATTATTGAATCACCTTCACATATGTCTGGCACTGGATTAATACCTGTGATAGGATTATCACTTATTCTCACTCTAAAACTAAAAGATAAAGTATTTGTGCAGCCCATAGTGTCTGTAATAGTAAGAGATAAGTTATATCCTGATGGTATATTATAATGATGGCTGACAACTGGTCCATATAATGTATTGCCATCACCCATACTCCATGCAAAAGTAGTATTTGCAGGTGTTTGATTATAAATGATATGATTATCTGGGAAGGTAGAATTGTCTGTTTTAACAGCTAAAGTGAGAGTATCATATGAACATAAATTAATATAGTAATCAGTCGTGGGTAGGGGATCAGTTAATATGCTATCGAGAACTGGTGTAATTCTTTGACACATTTTGATACATCCGATTGCAGAGTTCCATCCAGCGGCATTTCCTGTGGCATCAGTTTTGAATCTAACTGTTAGCCTGCCACCAGGATTATTTACAGTTGCTTGTACAGCAGAATTAGCCGGTGTTAACGGATTAGCTTGTGAATATTTTATTAACACTGGTGAGCTTGTATTAGGTCCATCATAAATAATCAATGTATCACCAGCAGCTAAACTCATAGATGCGAATTCTATTTTTATGTGAGAATATGTAGGATTAGAAGAATAAAAAGTTATCCATCTATCTTGATTATTAGAGTAATTGCCACTTTCCCCGCCATCATCATAAAACCAATATCCACAAGCTGCTTTTTGTGTGTTATGTGTACTAGCATCTAATTTAATGGTTACGTTTTGTCCAAAAACTATTGTAGTTGATATTATTAATGAAAATAATATTAATAAATTTAATCTTTTCATAATGTATTAATTATGTTTACCTGCTTGATATTTATTCCATAAATATTTGCTTGATTTTACATATAAATAATATGGTTCATTTTTGATTTTAAAATATTGATTCACGTCTGGTAATATTTCTATACCTAAAGAAAAAATATTTATTAGCTTATGATTTTTAATGGCTTCATCGAAATTCGGTATTTCTATTTCTTTGACTTCTTTTTGTCCGAGATTAGTAATAGCTACATTTTCATCCATTATTAGAAAAGCATTATCTATTACAAATTCATAATAGCCTAGGCTATCTGGATAATTTTTTTGCCAATAAATCAATTTATCTTTGCCAAAATGATCCTCTAATCTCGGGTCAAATTCTTGAGCAAATAAAAATAACTGACAAATTACAATTAATAAACTTAATGTTATTTTTTTCATTTTGTTAATTTTCTTTTAATTAGACATTACAAAATTATAAAAGTTTATTAAGATAACAAGAATTATTTTGCAAATCCGTTAAAAATCATTAATTTTACAAAAATAAAAAGCGACTCTCATGAGAGTCGCTATGTCAAACCCTAAAAAACATTTGATTTATGTCTTTATAAATGGATATAAAAAATTTATGTTACAAAATAATACAAAAAATTTATTATATTAAGTTAATAAATGTTAAATAATGTTAAAAAATGTTAAAACAAAAAATTAAAAATAAAGAAAAACGTTGGACAATAACTATTTTTATAGTATCAGGTATATCATTCATTGGTATATTATTGATACAGTACTATTTTATAACATCAACAATAAATGCAGCATTAGCAAATTTCGACAAAACCATACAAGAGAGCATGTCTAAAGTCATTTACCAATATGAAAAGCAAGAAATAGCAGATTTATTAGAAACTAAATTGAGCAAATATAAAGGTGCAAGGGTAATGCAAACCATAGATTCGCTGAACAAAGAATTATTTAAATCTTTAAAAGATGTTGGTCTAGATACTACTCTCTCAGACAGTGTGATTAATATAAGTAGAGAAAGGATTAGAGTGCAGATATACACAAATAAATATGGAGAACTTGTTCAAAAAGTAGATACACACATCATAAACATTGAGAAGCAACATGCAGATAGTGCGACATTATTAGATATATCTAAAAAATCTAATTTGCCAGTTAGCAAAGATGAGATGGCAAAAGACCAATTAGATAGTTTAGTAGGGTGGGTGAGAGTACCAAATATTACTTTACCATTCAAAGTAGATTCTGTCTATCAAGCAGTAGATAGGTTTCTCAGACGTAGCTTCATCATAGGTGATGTGATGGAAGATTTTTTCAATATCAAACATTTCATTCCTGTAGAACAAAGGATAAATGCTAAAGCATTAGATTCGTTAATTGCTAGCTCTTTAGCAGAAAATAATATTAATATAAAATACTATTTTGGTATTTATAGTCCTCATAGACAAACAATGTTTCTAGAGAATGACTCTATATCAGCTGAAGAAATGCTTCAAAAAGGTATGATGTTTAGATTGTATCCAAGCGATTTATTTGCCCCTCCCGAATATTTGATTATATATTTCCCTAATAAAACAAGCTATATTTTATCTACATTGAGTAATTTTCTATTTTTATCGTTATTACTAATATTAGGTGTATTAGGTTCATTTACTTTCATAATATATAATTTAGTTAGGCAAAAGCGTTTATCTGAAATGAAAACAGATTTCATAAATAATGTAACGCATGAGCTGAAAACGCCAATAGCGACTATAGACATAGCTTGCGAAACTATTAATAATTTACCTCCAGACGAGGCTAGCAGAATGATAAAAATTATTAAAGATGAAAATACTAGGATGCAAACTCTGATAGAGAAGATACTCCAAACCTCACTATTAGATAAAACCTCTATTCAATTAAATTTAACTAAAATTAATTTAAATAGCTTTTTAACAAATCTGTTAAAAGACTTAGAACTTTTTTTAAAAGATTATAATGCTACTGTACATACAGAATTTGATATAGAAAATCCAATTATCATGGGTGATGAAGTACATTTGAGACAAGTAATTTATAATTTAATAGATAATGCGTGCAAATATGCCAAAGATCATCCAGAAATTACTATTAAAATAAAACAACAAAACACTAAATATTTAATTGTAGAAATAGCAGATAATGGTATAGGAATAAAAAAGAAAGATATAAAACATATTTTTGATAGATTTTATAGAGTATCTACGGGTAATATTTATAATACTAAAGGTTATGGATTAGGGCTCAGCTATGTACAAGCAATAGTAGAAGCTCATAAAGGCAAAATAGAGGTGATAAGCGAAATAGATAAAGGCACAATTTTTGATTTATACTTTCCGTCTATTAAAAATGATGATTTATGAAGTATAAAATTTTATTAGTAGAAGATGATAAACATTTCGCTTATGTGCTAAAAAGCTTTTTAACAACTAAAGGCTATGATGTTGACTGGTACGAAAATGGAGAAATTGCATTAGAAAAATATAAAAATAATCCTTTTTATCACCTAATGCTCGTAGATATAATGATGCCTAAAAAAGATGGTATTACTCTCGTGAAAGAGATAAGAACTATCAATCCATCAATACCGATAATTTTTATTACAGCAAAAAGTCAAAACGAAGATATATTAACTGGTTATGAGGTAGGAGCAGATGATTATGTGATAAAACCATTCTCTGTAGATATATTATTAGCTCGTATACAAGTTTTACTCAATAGGGTTTATCCTCAATCAAACATTACAAAATTAGAAGCAGGTAATTCTATATTAGATGTTAATAGGAATGTTTTAATTTTAAATAATAAAGAAGAAATAAAGCTATCTCCTATAGAATTAGAAATATTGAAAATATTATTCCAAAATATAAATAATATAACTACTAAAAATGAATTATTAATGCACCTATATGGAGATGTAGATTATTTCAAATCTCGTACTCTGGACGTTTACATAGCTAAAGTGAGAAAATGGATAAAACAAGATTCGCATTTAGAATTAATAAGTTTACCACGACAAGGATATAAACTAATCAGTCTAAAATAATTATCAAACGAACAAAATATTAGCCAGCTCTGATACATTGGCTATGAAATTTAATTTAATGTGGTAGTTATCATCTTCTTTAATGGAATTTTCTTTAATAGGAGCAGTAATGAGATATTTAAAACCTAATTTAGAAGTTTCTTGTATTCTTTTTTGTAGTTGTGAGACAGCTCTCAACTCGCCATTGAGACCTATCTCAGCTGAGAAAGCCATTAGATGAGGTAATGTTTTATCATTATAAGAAGAAAGTATTGCAGCAACAACGGCACTGTCTATAGCTGGATCATAAATACGAATGCCACCGGTAACGTTTACGAAAATATCTCTATTATTTAATCTTAACTCTAATCTTTTTTCTAAAACTGCAAGTAACATTCCCAATCGATGAGGATCATAACCAATAGATGAACGCTGTGGAGTACCATAAGGAGAAAAACTAACTAAAGCTTGCACTTCAATTAAAATAGGTTTATTGCCTTCCATGACAACAGCTATGCTACTACCTGGAGTATCTGGTTTATATGTTTCTAGTAAATATTCACTAATATTACTTATTTCTTTTAAACCATCCTGTACCATTTCGAAGATTGCTAATTCTGGAGCTGGACCAAAGCGATTTTTTAAAACTCTTAAAATACGGTAACCGTAATTTTTGTCGCCCTCGAAATGCATGACAGTATCTACTACGTGTTCTAATACTTTAGGACCTGCAATGAATCCTTCTTTAGTAATATGGCCAATGATAAAAATGGGAATATTTTTAGTTTTAGCAAGTTCTTCTAATTTAACGGTACATTCTCTTATTTGTTGCAGACTTCCGGTGAAACCAGATACATCAGGATCAGCAATAGATTGTATACTATCGACGACGACGAAATCTGGAGAAACTTCATTAATAGCTTGGATGATGTTAGGAAGAGATACTTCATGAAACAAATAAAATTCAGAATGTGGTTCACCAAGTCTCTCGCTGCGATATTTTAATTGTCCTAAACTTTCCTCACCAGATACGTATAAAACAGTAGAACCATTTAATCGCATCAATTCTTGCATTAAAAGTGTAGTTTTGCCAATTCCAGGTTCACCAGCTAATAAGATTATAGATCCTTTTGTTAATCCACCACCTAAAATTCTATTCAGTTCATCACTTGGTAGGTTAATTCTCTCGAAATTATCATAGCTAATGTCTTGAATTAATTTGGGATATATAGATAAAAGATTTTTAGATTTAGATTCAGTTTTATCAATTATTTGTTCCTCAATGGTGTTCCATTCACCACAATTAGTACATTTCCCCAGCCATTTAGTATAAGTAGCACCACAATTACTGCATATAAAGATTTTGCTTGTTTTTGCCATTGCAATTATTTTATTTACAAAAATAAATAAAATTAGAGTTTAGCTAATTTTTTTAGTTGAGCTAACTGGTCCCTCAAATATGCAGCTTTTACGAAATCTAATTCTTCTGCAGCCTGCTTCATTTCTTTTTCTAAACTTTTAATTTTATCATTTAATTCTTTTTCGCCATAATAAAAAGTTTGCGTATCAGCTACATAAAAAATTTTTTCAACACCGCTATTAGGATCTTTATAATCATTGTAAATAAGAGAATCGCTAATATCTTTTTTCACAGTAGTAGGAATAATATTGTGCTCTATATTATATTGGATTTGTTTTTCGCGACGTCTCTTAGTTTCTTCAAGCATTTTATGCATAGACTCAGTAATACGATCGGCATATAGTATAACTCTAGAATTTACATTACGAGCAGCTCTACCAGCAGTTTGAATAAGACTCCTATAATTGCGTAAAAAACCTTCCTTATCAGCATCGAGGATGACTACTAGCTCTACCTCAGGTAAATCTAACCCTTCGCGAAGTAAATTGACACCTACTAAAACATCATAATCTCCAGCTCTCAAACTTCTAAGAATTTCTACTCTATCGAGAGTTTCTACATCAGAGTGTATATATCTGGTAGGTACATTTAGATCAGTTAGATAATTAGTAAGCTCCTCTGCCATTTTTTTTGTTAAAGTAGTAACTAAAACTCTGCCTTCGTGCTCACGTACTTTTTGAATTTCATTTAACATATCGTCAATTTGATTATTAGTAGGTCTAACAAAAACTTCTGGATCTGGGATACCTGTAGGTCTAATAATCTGTTCTGCAAAAACACCATCAGTTTTCAGAAATTCAAAATCACCTGGAGTAGCACTCACATAGATCACTTGATTTATCAAAGATTCAAATTCATCAAAGGTAAGAGGTCTATTATCCATAGCAGATGGCAATCTAAATCCATATTCTACCAAAATTTCTTTTCTTGTTCTATCACCACCATACATACCTCTTATTTGAGGAATGGTAACATGACTTTCATCTATTATCATTAAATAATCTTGTGGGAAGTAATCTATTAAACAAAAAGGACGCTCACCTGGTTTACGATCATCGAAATACCTAGAATAATTTTCTATACCACTACAATAACCTAACTCTTTCATCATTTCCAAATCATTGACAACTCTATCTTCTAAACGTTGAGCTTCCTCGAATTTATTATTTTTTCTTAAGAATTCTAATTGCTCCCCTAGATCTAATGTAATCCTATCAATAGCATGGAATAATTTTTCTTTAGTAGTCATAAAAATACTAGCTGGGTAAATAGTTACCTCATCTGGAGTAGATAAAAGAGAATAATCTATGCCGCTATAAGTTTCGATTTTTTCTATTTCATCATCGAAGAATAAAACTCTATAAATTATCTCACCATAACCTTGCATAATTTCTAGGGTGTCACCTTTTAGTCTGAAAGTACCTATTTTTAATTCGATATCTTCGCGATGATACATAGCATTTACTAGTCTTTCTATTAATTGTTTAGCGCTGAGATGCTGACCTACTTTAATATTAAAAGAATTTGCTAAAAAATCATTTGGATTTCCTAACCCATAAATACAAGAAACTGAAGCCACTACTATCACATCACGACGACCAGACATTAGAGCAGCTGTAGTTGCCAATCTCAATTTTTCAATTTCCTCGTTAATAGACAAATCTTTTTCAATATATGTATTTGTGGATGGAATGAAAGCCTCAGGCTGATAATAGTCATAATAAGAAACAAAATATTCTACTAAATTATCAGGGAAATATCTTTTGAACTCTTGATAAAGCTGAGCGGCTAGAGTTTTATTATGACTTATGATGAGAGTAGGTCTTTCTACACTAGCAATGACATTAGCCATAGAAAAAGTTTTGCCCGTACCTGTAGCCCCCATCAATATTTGATATTTTTCTCCTTTATTTAATCCATTAACTAATTGCTCGATAGCCTCTGGTTGATCCCCTGTAGGTAGATATTCACTTACTAGTTCAAATCCCATAAATCTTAACCTCTAATTTTCTAAAATTATCTATAAAATTAATAATATTTTTGTAATTATACAAATATTTTGACTTTTATAAAGAAAAATATAAAATTCATCAAATATCATTGATTTTTTGAGCTATAATCTCTACAGTAGCACCTTTTTTTGTAAAACCACTAATAAGGTAATCTAAAATAGCTGGTAATATTAACAAAATTGTTAATATTAAAATAACAATAATGTAAAGAAAGTTTTTATATATTGGATAAGGATTTTTTAAAATATTAAATAATTTATTAAAAGGTTGAAAGCAAAAATTGCCAAAACTTAAGATAAAACTTGAGACATTTTGAATAAAATTAAAATGATTAATTTTTTTAATAATAAAACCATTATCTTCCAATAATAATGATAATTTTGAAATATTAGGGATATGCAAATGATAGGGTGGATCTAAGTGGAGCCATTTAGATTTAAAAAAATGGAATTGCCAGCTATTAACATTAGGAATATTTATATAAAAAAAACCATCATTTTTTAATAAATAATTAACATGTTTAATAAGAGAAATAGGATTATAAATATGCTCAAAACTATGATTGCAAATAATCATGTCAAATTTGATATTAGGGAAATAATTAAAAATATTTGTAGATAAAACTTCTATTTTAGTATTTAGTTTAGCACGTTGTAGAGCTTTATTTTCTAGCTCGATTCCGATGAAATTACCATGTTTTTTTTTAGCTAATGTAGTTAAAATTTGTCCATCACCACAACCAATATCTAATACACTTACATCTTTATTAAGCCATTTAGATAATTGTTTACCTTTATAATGTTGAAAAAAATCTATAACTCTTTGAATAAATGGGAATGAAAATTTTTTAGTATCAGAACCGAAATAAGAAGCAGGATAAACATTATTTGGGTGCTGAGGATAGATAGTAATACTACCGCAAAATGGGCATAAATAGATGGAATTATTATCAATAAAAAACTCATGCATATTGTTTAAAGAACTTAAACAATATGCACAATTGTGCACCATAAAATTATATTATTTGCTATCGTTATGACTAGTTTTTGCTTTTCCCAATCTACGTTTATTTCTATTAGAAGGTCTAGTTTTTCCGAATGTTCCGCGGTATAACTTACCTCTTTTTGATCTTTGATCACCTTTTCCCATAATTTTCAATTTTTTTTTATAAAACAATTAGTAAATAAACAGTATCAAACTTTGTCATTTGCAATAGTATTAGATACCTCTGCAGATGAGCCATGATTATATGCTGGGCATGTTTCACGTGTTTTACACGAAGTTAATAACAAGCTAGCAAATACAAGAATTATAAACAAAATCTTTTTCATTTGAATAAAATTTTTAATTGACAAAGATATAAAAAAAATTTAATATGAAAAAAAATGTATTGTGGAGAGGGGTATAAATGGGAACATATTTTTATGTTAGCTTTTCCCTATGCTTTAATCTTAACCTCATATATACATACCATGCCTCCCAGTCTGACGCAGCTAAATTCAGCATTCTCCCTATATCATCCACCACTCTGCTCAATAAATATTTATGCTTTACAACATACCACATTATATAGCTCTGTAAATACTTCGTAGCCACTCCTCTAAATTTATAATTTATCCAACCTGCAAAATCATTCTCCTTGTCTTTAACTATTGCTAATCCGTGCTGTCCATACTTTTTTGTCCTGTGAGTAATTATAGTTTTGTCTTTTATGCTTTGTGTTTTCAAATTTTTGAATTCTTCATTATCTGGTGAGCAAATCACAGCATTCTTAGATATCCTGGCTAATAATATCTTATCTATCTGATCTCGTTTCACATTATCTAATCCAGTTAATTTGCAAAGCATATTTCCACTTCTATCTATCATAGATAGCACAGCTACATTGTGAGTTTTTAGTTCTTTAGCTAATAGATATTCTTCTAAAGTTTTATATCTGCGTCCTTTCTCAGAGTACTTTAGTTGTAGCTCATCTATTTCCATAATACCAAAGAAGTTTACATTATTTTCGAAACTTCTGAGAGCAGATATAATGCGATGTCGCCATTCGAAACTAGTAGGTAGAGAGATACGAAGTTCTTTAGAACATTGACGTAAAGTTTTCCCTTCAAGCATCAGGCGAATGTAGTCTAACATTAATTCTTTTTTATGCAGGTAATAGACAAAAGTGCCAGTAGTCTCTCGGAAGTTTTTACCACAATTTTTACATTTATACACTTGCCGACCTTGCTGATGACCATTTTTTTTAATATGAATGCTTTTGCAATTAGGACATTGTGGAGAGACGCTTTGAGCTTTAAGATGTTGATAATCCACTACGTCGTTGCCTTGGAGTTTCATCTTATTGTAGAGATTATTAAGGAATTCTAAGTTGAGTTGTTTACCCTGCGATAGGTGCTCTTGGAGATTTGAAACAATATTTTTCATAATTAAATAAAATTTGTTGCAAAGATAATGAATTTTATTTAATAAGCATATAAAATTTTATACATTATATAAAATTTTATAGCAATTACTCTCATTTATATTTATCTTTCTCCATTGCTTTTAAAATTATAGGAATATTTTGGGGTTGATATACATTCAATCTTTTATTTTTCTAAAAAGATTTGCTAATGATTCGATTTATAGAGAAAGCTAATATTGTATTCAAATTCTTTAGTTTTATATTTTAGTATTTATTAATTACTGTTTCATTATTTTGTTTAAGAACTTTTTATTTATTAAAATTTATTTTATAAAATATTTTTATAATTAATATTTTTATTTATTTTTGTCCTCTAATTATAAATTTTAACATTATGAAAAAATTATTTACAATTTTGACTTTATTAATTTTAATATTAGGTATTATGAGTTGTAAAAATACAAAAAATCCTTTATTAGAAGAGTGGGATACTCCGTATAGTACACCACCATTTGATAGAATTCATGCAGATGATTTCAAGCCTGCAATTATGGAGGCTATAAATATGCATAACAAAGAAATAGAAGAAATCATTAAGGATAAAACTAAGCCGACTTTCGAAAATTGTATTGTTAGATTAGACAACTCTGGCGAAAAGCTTAATGAGATAGCTCTTATACTTTCTAACTTGATAGAGGCTAACTATAATGATACATTAGAACAAGTTGCACAAGAAGTTTTTCCACTATTATCTAAACATAATGATGAAATATTATTAAATGATAAACTTTTTAAGAAGATAAAATATCTTTATGATAATATTAATAATTTAGAATTAAATGATGAACAAAAACGAACATTGGAATTATATTATAGAGATTTTGTAAGAGCTGGTGCTCAATTAAATGATGCTGACAAGCAAAAGCTTAAAGATATTAATCAAAGATTATCAGTATTGACACTTAATTTTGGAATGAATGTACAGAAAGATAATAATAATAATGTCTTGATAATAAGTAATAAAGAAGAATTAAATGGAATGCCAGAAAGCCTCATAGCTACTGGCGAAAAAATTGCTAATGAGCGTAATATGCCAGGCAAATGGGTGTATACTACTGATAAAGCTGTAATGATTCCTTTTTTACAATATTGTCCTAATCGTGAATTGAGAAAAAAACTATATGATATGTATTTGATGCGTGGAGACAATGATAACGAAAATGATAATAAAAAATTAATTAAGGAAATTTTAAATTTACGTTTACAAAAGGCTAATTTATTGGGGTATAAAACATATGCAGATTATGTTTTAGAAGATAGAATGGCTAAAAATCCAACTAATGTTTTTAATTTACTTGATCAAATATGGAGCCCTAGCATTGCAAAAGCTAAAGTGGAACGTGATGAAATGCAAAAAATTATTAATAGTGAAAGCGATACATTTAAATTACAATATTATGATTGGTGGTATTATGCAGAAAAAATTCGTAATAAAAAATATGCTTTAGATGAAAATAATTTAAAACCATATTTTAGTTTAAATGTGGTTAGAGATGCTGTTTTCACTTTATCTAATAAATTATATGGGATTACTTTTAAAAAATTAAATGATATATCTGTTTATAATCCTGAGGTAGAAGTTTATGAAGTAATAGATAATGATGGTTCACACCTTGCTATTTTATATTTAGATTATTATACTCGAAATAATAAACAAGGTGGGGCATGGACTACTAGTTTCAGAGATCAATACCGTAAAGATAATAAAAATATTACTCCATTAGTGAGTATTGTATTTAACTTTCCTCAACCTGTTGGCAATGATCCTAGTTTATTATCTATGGATGATGTAGAAACTTTTTTCCATGAATTTGGGCATGCTTTACATGGTTTCTTTTCTGATGTTACTTATAAAAGGTTATCTGGTTATGTGCCAAGAGATTTTGTAGAATTACCATCTCAGATATTAGAGCATTGGGCCTTTGAGCCACAAATGTTAAAACTTTATGCTAAACATTATAAAACAGGAGAGTTAATACCAGATAGTTTAATTGAAAAAATTAAAAATTCAAAATATTTCAATCAAGGATTTGCTAAAACTGAATTTTTAGCAGCTGCATACTTAGATATGGATTATCATATTTTAACAGAAATTAATGATTTAGATGTAAGAATTTTTGAACAAAAGTCTATGGACAAAATTGGTTTGATTCCAGAAATAAAACCTCGTTATCGTTCTACCTATTTTAATCATATTTTCTCTGGTGGATATTCAGCTGGTTATTATTGCTATCTGTGGAGTGAAGTACTAGATTGTGATGCATATCATGCTTTTTTAGAAACAGGTGATATTTTTAATAAGGATGTTGCCAATAAATTTAGACAAACTATTTTGGCTCCTGGTGGTAAAAAAGATGCAGAGCAAATGTATCTTGATTTCCGTGGTAAAGAACCTGATATTAAATATTTACTGGAAGATCTAGGATTTATTCAAAAATAATTTAATATTATTTTTTAAAACTTACAATATATGTCTAAGAAAAATATATTTATTACAAAAACTGATAATAGTAATGGTAAAAAAATATATTTAATTCAGTGGCATATAACTGACTACAAAGCTGCTATAATTTTGCAAAATCATCTTGTCACTAGAATAGTTCAGCAGCCATATTTGAGTTTAATCATTAAAAATACAATAGTAGATTTCCCAATATTTTCATTTTTTTATAATGATGATGAATATTTCCTCTTGTCAAATTATGTGGATAATAAATATTTGCATCAAGATTTTAAAGGTATAGATTTTTTTATTATACCTAATAATGACATAGATTTTGATAGTTGGAATGAATTTTATTATATCTTAAAAAATATTAATTCAATATCAGGGATTTATATAGGTAATGAAAAAACTATTGATTTTATTAATCAAGTAAAAGATCAAATGCAATTAAATAAAATATCTGTATAGCTAAATGTAAAGAGTTGTTAAATAAAGTTTATATTTTTTTAATGAGGGGATATTAAACATTAGACATTTTTTTAATTTTTAGAATTGAAATTTGAAAAATTATTATTCCTATTTTATTATCATTATTAAGATTGTTTAGCATTTTTATCCAATTGAAATAAATATTATAATTTTGACTAAAAATAAAAAAATGAAAAAAATATTGTATTTAAATTTGGTTTTGTTATTGTTTATTTCATGTAAAGCACAAAAGATAATAGAAATGGAACAGAATAGTAAAGAGATAATAAAATCTACTACTATGGAAATAGCTGATTATAAACCTTTTTATAAGATAGAAAATGTGTGGATAGAAAACGATATTTTGAAAATTAAAATTTCTTTTATGGGGAATAAAAATATACCAGAATTTACTTTAATTTGGAATGGAGCATTGATGAAATCACTACCTCCAAAAGCAGTTTTAGTTTTACAGCCAAATAGTAACGCTATACCAACGGGTAAAAAGCAAGTAAACATGACAATGTCTTTTGACTTGAACCCTTTAAAAGAGACTAACTATAATGAAATAGTACTTTTAATAAAAGATTATAGTACACAATTGCATTATAAACCAATAAAAAATTAATTAAATATTTTTTTATTGAAATTATTTTTATAAATTTGCAAAAATTTTACGGAGAGATGGGTGAGCGGCTGAAACCAGCAGTTTGCTAAACTGCGATACTCGTCAAAGGGTATCGGGGGTTCGAATCCCCCTCTCTCCGCTTTTTTTATCAAAAAAAGTTATAATCATTTTTTATCCAATTTTATTTTTTACTTTCAAGGTAATTTAGTTTATAAAATTAAATTATAAGAGACTACAAATTTTTTAAAAAATACGGGAAAACTTTTCAAATTATTTACAACTCATAAGAACATTCATATTTCTACAATAATAATGGTCAAATATTTTAAAAGAATATGAGAAGCGAAAGCAATAGAATGACATTTATGTTAGCTTTTCCCTATGCTTTAATCTCAATCTCATATATACATACCACGCCTCCCAGTCTGACGCTGCTAAATTCAATATCCTACCTATATCATCTATTACTCTGCTCAATAAATATTTGTGCTTCACCACATACCACATTATATAGCTTTGTAGATACTTCGTAGCTACTCCTCTAAATTTATAATTTATCCATCCTGCAAAATCATTTTCCTTGTCTTTAACTATTGCTAATCCATGCTGTCCATGCTTTTTTGTCCTTCTAGTAATTATAGTTTTGTCCTTTATGCTTTGTGTCTTCAAATTTTTGAATTCTTCATTATCTGGTGAGCAAATCACAGCATTCTTAGATATCCTGGCTAATAATATTTTATCTATCTGATCTCGTTTCACATTATCTAAACCTGTCAATTTGCATAGCATATTACCACTTCTGTCTATCATAGATAGCACAGCTACATTGTGAGTTTTTAACTCTTTGGCTAATAGATATTCTTCTAACGTTTTATATCTGCGTCCTTTCTCAGAGTACTTTAGTTGTAGCTCATCTATTTCCATAATACCAAAGAAGTTTACATTATTTTCGAAGCTTCTGAGAGCAGATATAATGCGATGTCGCCATTCGAAACTAGTAGGTAGAGAGATACGAAGTTCTTTAGAGCATTGACGTAAGGTTTTGCCCTCTAGCATCAGGCGAATGTAGTCGAGCATTAATTCTTTTTTGTGGAGGTAGTAGACAAAGGTACCAGTAGTCTCACGAAAATTTTTGCCACAATTTTTGCATTTATACATTTGCTGGCCTTGTTGGTGCCCATTTTTCTTGATATGAATGCTTTTGCAATTAGGACATTGTGGAGAGACACTTTGAGCTTTTAAATGTTGATAATCCACTACGTCGTTGCCTTGTAGTTTCATCTTATTGTAGAGATTATTGAGGAATTCTAAGTTAAGTTGTTTACCTTGCGATAGGTGTTCTTGGAGATTTGATACGATATTTTTCATATTAAATAAAATTTGTTGCAAAGATAATCAATTTTTTTATTTTAACATATAAAATCTTATACATTTAAAAATTTATATATACAATCCTACACATCTTTTCTTTACAAACTTCTATCTATTTTATAGTCTACTTTTCAATTACTATTTTAGTTCATTATTATATCTTTTATAGCCGATTAACCAAAAATTTAATAATTTTGTATTATCAATTAATTCTAAAGCACTTTAAATTATGAAATTTATTTATTTGAAGAACTTTGTGTTAACTTTTTTAATTCTGTTTTTTGCAGGAAATATTATTTTTTCCCAAGATAATATTTATAGAATAAAATTAGTAGTAAGTGATCTATCTGAGAATGAATCGTTTACTTTAATTAGTATTTATGGTAATAACATAGAGCCCATAGATAGTGCCACAAGTCAAAATGGTGTTGTTAATTTTATTTATTCTAAACCACTTGCTAATGGTCAATATTCTATTAGTTGGGAAAATGATAAAAAATATGTAGATTTTTTATTTAATAATGAGAAATATATAGAGTTGCATACTTCTAATAATGATCCTATAGCTAATTTAGAAGTTATAGCGTCACAAGAGAATAAATATTTTGTAGATTTTCTGAAAATGAAAAATGAATTGAATTATTTTGTCAATGTAGGTGATCAAATATATTCTAAAAATCCTAAAGATCCAAGGTTACAAAATATTATTAATAAAGTAGATAGTTTAAATAATGAGATTAACAATTTTTCTAAAAAAATCCCTCAAGATTTATTAGCATATAAAGTAGTAAAAGCTAGCGTACCACCATCGATAGATGAATATAATAGTACACATCCTCAGTCACCTTACGGGGACATTAAAAGTTTTTATAAAAAACATTGGTTTGATAATATTGATAAGCAAGATTCTACATTAGTGAATACATCAATAATATATGATGCTGTCAAATTTTATTTACAAAATCTTGTAGAACCGCAGGATACTAATCAATATAAGAAAGCTGTAGATTTTATTCTAAGTCAATTTTCTTGGAATGACAAACAGTATAAATATGTTCTAAATTTACTTTTAAATACTTTTTATATTCCAGAATTAGAGCCAGTTTTTTTATATATTTATTTTAATTATATGCATGATACCCAATGTAATGGAAGTGTAGCTGATGAAAATTATAGAAAAGCAATGATGATTACCAAACTACGAAAAGGTGTTGATGCTCCAGAGCTATCTGGCGTTACTACTGATAATCAAACTTTCAAATTAAGCAGTTTTTTAGGTAAACCCATATTTATAATTTTTTGGGCACCAGATTGTTATCATTGTAAAACTGTGATGCCTTTTATTAATAATCTCTATGACAAGTACAATGATAGTATAGAATTTGTAGGTTTCGCCATAGACAAAGATTTGCAAGCTATAAAAGTTGCTGCTAAAGAAGAAAAAATAAAATTCAAAGTTATAACAGATTTACAAGGTTATGATGGTGAAAATTGTCTTCGATGGTTCGTCTGGGGCACACCTACTTTTTTTATAATAGATAAATATGGTAAAATTTTCTCCTCTCCTTATTCATACGAGGGTATAGAGCAAGATTTAGAAAATGTTTTAAAATTATAAGCTTTTTTTATTATTTTATCAAGCTTTTTTTCTAAAATGTTAATAACTTAAAAAATTGTAGAAAATTCAGTTATCTATTTTGTAAAATTTTATTGTAATTTTACGTTCCCAATTAAAATAGTATTATAAATCAGCATTTAAAGAAGAATTTAATTAGATTTATAAACATAAAAATAAATAAGAATTAAAATATTAAGATATTATGAGTAAAAATGTCAATGAGAACAAGAAAATAACATATGAAGAGGCTATTGCTCGCTCTATTGAGTATTTTCATGGTGATCAATTAGCAGCTACTGTATGGGTAAACAAATATGCTATCAAAGACAGTGAAGGGAATATTTATGAATTGACACCTGATGATATGCACTGGCGTTTAGCTAATGAATTATCTAGGATAGAAAAAAATTATCCCAATCCATTATCAGCTGATTTAATTTATTCACTTTTAAAAGACTTTAAATATATTATTCCACAGGGAGGACCTATGGCTGGCATTGGTAATAATTTTCAAATTTCTAGTTTGTCTAATTGTTTTGTTATTGGTAATCAATGTGATTCGTATGGTGGAATAATGAAAACTGATGAAGAACAAGTACAATTGATGAAACGTCGTGGAGGAGTAGGACATGATTTATCTCACATCAGACCTAAAGGAAGTCCTGTGAAAAATACAGCTCTTACTTCTACAGGTGTAGTTCCCTTCATGGAGAGGTATAGTAATAGTACTCGTGAGGTAGCTCAAGATGGTAGACGTGGCGCTCTCATGCTTACTATATCTATCAAACATCCTGACGCTGAAGATTTTATCAATGCTAAAACTGATCTATCTAAAGTAACTGGTGCCAATATTTCTGTAAAAATCGACGATGAATTTATGCGTTGTGTAATAGAAGATAAACCTTATATTCAGCAGTTCCCTATTGATTCTCCTACACCTAAAGTTACTAAATCTATTGACGCGAGGAAGCTCTGGCAAAAGATCATTCACAATGCATGGAAATCTGCTGAACCAGGTGTTATATTCTGGGATACTGTTATTAAAGAGTCTGTACCGGATAGTTATGCAGACTTAGGTTTTAGAACTACCTCTACTAATCCTTGTGGAGAAATACCATTGTGCCCTTATGACAGTTGTAGATTGCTAGCAATTAATTTGTATAGTTACGTTATAAATCCTTTTACAAAAAAAGCATATTTCGATTTTGACCTTTTCAAAGAGCATGTAGCTTATGCTCAGCGTATAATGGATGATATTTTAGATTTAGAATTAGAAAAGATAGATCAAATAATTGCTAAAATAGATGCAGATCCAGAACCATTTGATATTAAAAGAACAGAAAGAGAATTATGGGTTAAAATTAAAGATAAAGCTATCCAGGGTCGTAGGACAGGTATTGGCATAACTGGAGAAGGAGATATGTTAGCTGCTTTAGGGTTGCAATATGGTAGTGACGCAGCTATTGATTTCAGTGAAGAGGTTCATAAAACTTTAGCTATAAATGTTTATAAATCTTCTGTAAGATTAGCTATTGATAGAGGTGCATTCCCAATTTTTGATTTTGAAAAAGAGAAAAATAATCCTTTTATTAATAGATTATTTGCTATCGATCCAGCATTAGAAGATGAAATGAAAAAACATGGTAGACGCAATATATCTATGCTCACAATAGCTCCTACTGGTAGTGTAAGTATCCTAACTCAAACATCTTCAGGTATAGAACCTGTATTTTCTATATTTTATAAACGTCGTAGAAAAGTCAATCCCAATGATAAAACTGTAAAAATATCTTTTGTAGATGAGCTAGGTGACGCTTGGGAAGAGTATAATGTTTTTCATCCTAAGTTTTTAACTTGGTTAGAAATTAATGGTTATTCTATTAATGATATTACTTCTAATTTTTCTGATGACAAAATAAATGAATTAATACAGCAATCTCCATATTATCATGCTACTAGTGCAGATGTAGATTGGGTTGCCAAAGTTAGAATGCAAGGCAGAATACAAAAATATGTAGATCATAGCATATCTGTTACTATTAATCTACCAGAAAATGTAGAAGAAAATCTGATAGATACACTATATCGTACTGCCTGGGAAAGTGGCTGCAAAGGTGTAACTGTCTATAGAGAAGGTAGTAGAAGCGGAGTTTTAGTCTCTGGAAATAATGAAAAAAATGAATTTGGTGAAACCCATGCTCCTAAACGTCCTAAAAAATTAGAAGCTGATGTTATACGTTTTGTTAATGAAGATGAAGAGTGGATAGCTGTCGTAGGGCTTTATAATAATAGACCTTATGAGATTTTCACTGGTAAAGCCGAGCATTTGTATATCCCTAAAGATATTACTAAAGGATTTGTGATCAAGGAAAAAGATGCTACTATGGAGCATGCCCGTTATGATTTTGTGTTTTATGATAAAGATGGCTATGAAGTTATCATCCGTGGCTTGTCTAGAACTTTTGACCCAGAGTTTTGGAATTATGCTAAATTAATATCTGGCATTCTGCGTCATGGTATGCCACTTCTCAAAGTTATTGATTTAGTAGATAATCTGAAATTTGATAATGACAGTATTAATACATGGAAAAAAGGCGTTAATAGAGCACTGAAACGTTATGTCCCTGATGGTACTAAAGTTAGTGAGTCTTGTCCACAATGTGGAGCAGTAGATTCATTACAATATAAAGAAGGCTGTGTGGTTTGTACTAATTGTGGCTATTCTAAATGTGGTTAATTTATCTGTATCTTAGTTATTTTTACTTTTATTTTAATATTTAAATGTAATTTTGTGAGTTGGCATGTATTTATTTTTAAATAATTAAAAAAATGAAACTCATTACTCCTTCATTACTTTTACCACCTATTTCTTTATTTATTGATTTATTACAAGTAGATGAATGGATATTAGAAATAAATGAAACCTACACTAAACAGACTCTGAGAAATAGATATTACATAGCAACTAATCAAGGTATTAGAGCAATGATCATACCTATTAAAAAGGTTAATGGTAGTCATACTAAAACTAAAGATATTTTGCTAGATGACAGTGCAGCATGGTTAAAATATCATCACAAGACTTTAGTAACAAATTATAGAAATAGCGCCTATTTTGATTATTATGAAGATGATATTATTAATATTTTTTCTCATTATAAGAAATTATATGAATTAAATATTGCTTTTATTAAATGGATTTTAGAACAATTAGATATAAATATAAAAGTTTCAATAACAGAAAATTACGAAAAACAATATTCTATAGATTACATAGATGATAGAGATAAATATGCTAAATATGAAAACATACAATTACCATATTATAGACAAGTATTTATCGATAAAGTTGGCTTTATTAGTAATCTATCTATATTAGATTTATTATTTAATTTAGGAGCAGAATCTGTAATTTATTTAAAAAATATAATCAAATGAAAGCATACGTTACACAATCATTAATACCTATGTATAGAGATCCTGATTATCATAGTGAGTTAGTAAATGAAATATTATTTGGAGAAATTATTGAATTAAATGGTTCCTACGGAGATTGGACAAAAGTAAAATGTTTACTTTATGATTATGAAGGATGGATATGTAGCTATGCCTTTGAAATAATAAATGATGATGAAGATATAACAAAATACAAAGTTATTACTTCTATAACGGCTCAGATAGAGTGGAAAAATCAAATGCTTTGGGTAAGCAAAGGTGCAAGAATATATAATTTTATGGGAGTAAATATTATTAATGGTAAATTTAGAGAGAATAATACAAAATTATCTTTTGGAAATATTTTAGAAGATGCTCAGAGTCTACTATATACACCATATAGATGGGGTGGCAAAACACCTTTAGGTATTGATTGTTCAGGATTTGTACAACTTGTTTTTTATACAAATAATATAATTTTGCCCAGAGATGCAGCAGAGCAAAGTGAATTAGGTGAAGCTCGTATATTTGCTCAGGATGCTTATCCAGGAGATTTAGCCTTTTTTGGCACTACAGAATATGATGAAGAAAATCATAAAGATAGAATTGTAATTAATCATGTAGGTATAATATTAAATAACTCGACAATAATTCATGCTTTTAAAAATGTACATATAGATATGTTTGATCACTATGGTATCTATAGTGAAATTTTGAAAAAATATACTCACCAATTGATGTTTACAAAAAAAATAATTGAGTATTAAAAATTACTTATGTAAAATTATTTAAAATACAGATTTATACATGATCTACAAGATTCTGTTATTAATAAAATTTTTACCATTTGAATTAATGTTAAAAAAAAATTTATAGAATTCTCATAAATTATTATCTTTTTACAATCCAAATATATGGGCAAATTATGATATTAAAGGATTAAAATCTTTTTGAATATTTTTATAAAAATCGACTAGTAATTCAGAAGCTAATAGATAAGAATCATAAATATTTTTACCCATACCGAGATAACATGCTATAGCAGATGATAGTGTGCAACCAGTGCCGTGACTATAATGAAATACATTTCGGGCTCTTTCAAAATAATAAATACTTGTATGAGTTATTAGAGCTTCTCTGATAATATCACTTTCGAAATGGCCACCCTTTAATAAAATTGCAGTATTCCATTCGTAACATTTATTTTTTGCAATTTTTACTGCTTCATCAAGAGAATTAATGCTTTGTCCAACCAATAATTCAAACTCATGCCTATTTGGTGTCACCAAATGAGCAAGAGGGAAAAGTTCTTGTTTTAATAATGTTAATGACTCATTATCTAAAAACTGGGCACCACTGGTGGAATATATTACTGGATCGATTACAATATTTTCATTTGGAAATTTTTTTAAACACTCTGCAATGATCATAATATTCTCTTTACTACAAATAGCACCTATTTTTATACTATTAATAGGAAAATAATTTATACAATTCTCTATTTGATATTTCAATAGATCTGGCGATACAGGTTCTATAGTAAATATTTTATTAAAATTTTGTACCGTAATACCAGTAATAGCAGACAAAGGCCAGCAATTTAATCGATCAGCGATTTTTATATCCTGCTGTATACCTGCTCCACCACTATTATCAGAAGCTGCTATTGTCAAAAAATAAATCATATTATTTTATTTGAAAAAAAAATATTTCTCTTTCCTGCATGTATACTGCTCTACACCTATATTCTTTAACACATCACTATTGCAAAATTCTAAAAAGATGATTCTTTGTCATTTTTGATAGCACACATCAATCCACACATGGTGCAATGATCCTCCTCAGCACTTTCAGAATCAAGTTTTCTTTTTTTTGCAAGTTTTGGATCTATTGAATTTTCGAAAATAGTTTCCCAATCGAGCTCACGACGAGCTTTTGAAATGATAAAATCTTGTTCTCTACTATTATTAATATTTTTAACAATATCTGCACTATGAGCAGCGATTTTAGCAGCGATAACACCTTCTCTAACGTCGTCTACATCTGGAAGGCATAGATGCTCTGCAGGGGTGATATAACATAAAAAATCTGCACCATGAATAGCGGCTACTGTACCACCGATAGCACCTACAATGTGGTCATATCCAGGAGCAATATCTGTAACCAAAGGCCCTAACACATAAAATGGAGCGTCGCAACAAACTTTTTTCATCAGCTTTACATTAGCTTCTATTTCATCTAATCGCATATGTCCTGGACCTTCTACCATTACTTGTACACCTTTTGCTCTAGCACGCTCGACTAATTCTCCCAAAATTAATAGCTCTGCTATCTGACCTCTATCAGTAGCATCTTCACCACATCCAGGACGCAAGCCATCACCCAAACTAATAGTAACATCATATGTTGCACAAATTTCCAATACTCTATCAAATTGATCATATAAAGGATTTTCTCTATTATTTTCTATCATCCACTTTTTGAGTAATGAACCACCCCTACTGACTATACCCAGGACTCTTTTGTCATTATTCATAAAGGCTAGGGAAGACTTAGTAACTCCACAATGAAGAGTCATAAAATCTACTCCCATTTGTGCTTGATTTTCGATTTCAGCAAATAACTCTTCTGGATCTAATTGAGAAATCTCTCTATTCGCTGATAACAAATTTGTAATAACTGTATATATAGGTACCGTACCTACCATAACTGATGATTCATTAATAATTTTTGTTAAAATTTCGGTTAAATCGCCGCCGGTAGAGAGATCCATAATGGCATTAGCACCATATTCCACAGCTATTTTCATTTTTTCTAGCTCTTCATTTAGATTGCAATGCTTACTAGATGTGCCAATATTAGCATTTATTTTTGTAGATAATCCATTTCCTATTCCCTGAGCAATAAATTTATGATTTATATTTTTAGGAATAACTATTCTGCCATCAGCTATTTCATTTCTCAGCCATTCAGCATTCACGTTTTCCATATTTGCCACCTCTTGCATCTCAGGAGTTATTATTCCTTTTCGTGCTTTTTGTAATTGTGTACTCATGATTTATTATTTATTAATTTTTTAATTTCTATAATTCTTTTTTCTAAATCATTAGTTTGCATTAAATATTTAACTAATGCGACATTTGGGGCACCAGTATTTATCACGTTTATTATATTGCTATTGTCTATGCCACCTATAGCTACTACTGGTACATCCGAAAATTGTAACACTTCCTTTAGTTGATCCACACCTACTGGTTTATCAGGTATAGCTTTAGTATTTGTTGGATAAATCGGCCCAAATCCTATATAATCGGGTTTTTTGCTCAATGCATCTTTAGCTTGCTTAATAGAATGTGTTGATAAACCGATCTTCATATTTCCAACAATTTTGCGAGCTTCTTCTATGGGTATATCATCTTGTCCTAGATGAAGGTAATCTGCTTCACATATCACAGCAATATCTGGACGATCATTAATAACAAAATTAGTACACGTACCTCTAGTTATTTCACGTATTTGCTTACCAACTCTAATTAATTTCCTATCGGATAATTTTTTTTCTCTCAATTGCAACATACTAATCCTGTGATATACACATATCTCTGCAATAGTTTTATATGGTAGTTGCGGTGAAGTAATTATTACATATAATCCAAAATTTTTCATTATTAAAAAATATGCTTAAGTATTTTTTATTTTATTAATTATTAAATCAGCGACTTTTTTACCTGATAATATCATACCACCAAAAATAGGTCCCATTCTGAAGCTACCACTAACTCCATTTGCTGCCATACCAGTAACAAAAAGGCCAGGATATATTTCTTTAGTATTATCGATAGTAGAGTTTTCACCTTCATTTATTGATAGGGAACGTTCACCAATCACTTTACCTGTTTCAGTATTTAATTTTATATTATTTTTACGTTCTAGAGTATGTGCCACATCACAATCGTGTCCAGTACTATCTACGACAACCTTAGCCATTATTACTAGTGGATCTATTTCTAGGTGTTCACGTGCTACAGGAGCCCAATTAAGTACTATACCGCAAACTTTATTGTCTAAAAAAACAACATCCTCTACAGAAGTACAATTAAAAATTTTTACACCTGCTTTAGAAGCATTATATATAAGAGCTGATGCAGCATGCACAGAATCTATTACATAAAAATCATGTTCAAATTCTCTATATTCTATTGATAATTCATCTAAAATATGAAGAGCCGCTTTTTGAACTACTATCTCATTAAACATCATTGCTCCACCCCACATACCACCTCCTGGTGCTAACTTACGCTCGTATATGGCTACTTTGTAATTATTTTTTGCTAAGTAGTATGAAGCTACTAACCCTGAAGGACCACCTCCTACTATTGCTACATCTACAGATAGATATTGCTTTAATTTGTTGAAATAAGAATCTATGATTCCATTAGATACGATCTGTTCCATTTAATTTTTTTTTTAAAATTTATTATTTAATAAATTTTAGAGGGGAAAATTTAAGGATGAGATAATAATTTTTACTTCCCTACGCAGGCATTACCCTGATCAGGTTTTTAAAAGGGTATGATCTCAGCCGAAAATTTGGCACCCCTAGTTTTAATAGTGCAAAGTTAAAAAAATATTTATAATAAAAAAATATTTATAATTTTTACTTAATTTTTTTAATAGGCTTTACCTCAAGCATGTAAAATAGCAGATTTTAGAATATTACATCTCCATCATTGTCTCATCCTCAAGAGCATAAACTTCATTATCAATTATCTCTTCTGTGTCTGTGTCAATATTTATAATAGTTTCTATATAATCTTTGATGAATTCATTGTATATTTTTATAGAAGTAATGCATTTGATATTTTCTAATTCATTAATAATTTGATAATCAACAGATTTTCCTAATTTCAAACACAAATTTTTACCATTTGAATTAATGTTAAAAAATAAAGAATTTTTACCTTCATTGTTTTCTATTAATTCGATAAGCTTGATCCAATCTTCATCATTGGGATCCAATAATGAAATAATAATTTTTGCTTTATTAAAAGCTTTTTGAATATCTTCTATTGTGTAGATAGAGCTAATAGACAAGAAAGCTTGATTAGAATTTTTATTTATTTGCCATTTACCTAAGAAAAAATAAGGATTATCTAGTTTTAATAAAGACTGAGCATAGCTAAAATCATTTCTAAAAAACCTTAGGGAATAATTAGAATTATAATCCGAAATTTCAGCTATTAAAAATGGATTATTATTCTTATCATTTTTCACTTGCAGAGACTGCACTAATCCACCAAAGAATATTTGTTTTCCATCTTCGGTAGTTTTATTAATATCTATCAATTTATTTGTAGTAAAATAGGTCAATAGATGTTTAATAGGATCTAATGGATGTCCTGATAGATAAAAATCTAATGCTTCGTGTTCTTTTTCTATTAAAGTTTTATAATCCCATTCTTGGCAATCGGGCATTGGAAACTCTGAGGCTATCTCTTCATCACCAAATAGACTAGCAGTTGCATTATGAGAAGATTGATAATCATTGGCAAAGCGCAGCAATCTATCTACAGTATTTTCATTATTATCATAAACATAGAAAAATTGAGCTCTTTTTAATTGTAGGCTATCAAAGGCACCTGCTTGAGCTAAAGCCTCTACTACTCTTTTATTAATCGATCTAGTACCGATTCGACTAGCAAAATCAGTAATATTTTTAAAAGGTCCATTGTCATCTCGCTCTTTAATGATAGCTTCTGCACCAATATTACCAACATTTTTTATGCTGTTTAATCCGAAACGAATTGTTTTATCATTAATGACAGTAAAGTTAGTATTAGATTCATTGATATCAGGGCCTAGAACTTTAATGCCTAATCTATCACATTCACTCAGCATTTTATTCAGTTCTTTTAAGCTAGTATGAGTTAAAACGCTAGCCATAAATTCAGCAGTATAATTAGCTTTTAGATAACCCGTTTGATAAGAAATTATAGAATAAGCTACAGAATGGGATCTATTAAATCCATAGTTGCCAAACTGAGCCATATCTTCATAAACTTTTTCGGCTATTTCTTTACTGATATTGTTTTTCACACAACCATCGATAAATTTTACTTTCATTTGTTCAATAAGTTCATGAAGTTTCTTACCCATAGCTTTTCTCAAAGTATCAGCTTCAGCTTTAGAAAAACCGGCCATTTTTTCACTTAATTGCATGATTTGTTCCTGAAAAATCATAATGCCATAAGTATCTTCTAATACTTCAGCCATGATTTTATGATGATATTTAATGGGCTCAGAGCCATTTTTTCGTTTAATATAAGTAGGGATATATCCCATTGGGCCAGGTCTATATAAAGCATTCATAGCTACTAGATCATCTAATACAGTTGGTTTCAAATCTTTAAGATATTTTTGCATACCAGGAGATTCAAACTGAAAAACAGCTACAGTAGCTCCATTTTGAAAAAGTTCAAAAGTTTTTTTATCATCTAAAGGGATATTATCTATATCAATTTTAATTTTTTTTCGTTTATAGATTAGTTCTAATGTATCTTTAATAATTGATAATGTTTTAAGTCCTAAGAAGTCCATTTTTAACATTCCAGCTTTTTCTATATCTTTACCTTCATATTGAACGACAGGGATAGTTGAGTCTTTAGCCTGAGCTAATGGAACAAAATCAGTAATATCTGAAGGACTAATAATCACACCACAGGCATGTACACCAGTAGATCTCACATTACCTTCGAGAGTCATAGCTATATTAATGACCTGCTTAGCCTCTGGGTCTTCATCATATAATTGTTTGAATTCTGGTGATTCTTCTAAAGCATTATTCAGTTTAGTTCCTGGACGAGCAGGTATGAGTTTAGCTATTTTATCAGCTTTAGACAAAGGAATACCTTTTACACGACAAACATCTCTAACAGCCATGCGAGCTTGCATGGTTTGGAAAGAAACGATTTGTGCCACCCTTTCATTACCATATTTTTCTATAACATAGTTCAAAACACTTTGTCTACCAGCATCATCGAAATCTACGTCTATATCAGGCATAGAAATACGTTCAGGATTTAAAAATCTCTCAAAAAGTAATTTATATCTAAGTGGTTCTACATTGGTAATTCCAATGCAATAAGATACTATGGAGCCTGGAGCCGAACCACGACCTGGACCAACTAATACGCCCATTTGTTTTGCAGCTTTTATGTAATCAACTACTATAAGAAAATATCCCGCAAAGCCCATTTTTTTTATTACACCTAGTTCATATTCTATTCGTTCGTTTACTTCTGCCGGCAGTGGATTACCATATTTATTTTTGGCTCCTTCGTATGTGAGAAAAGATAAATAGTCAAAATCATCTTTAAAATTTTCTGGTAATGTAAATTTCGGCAAAATAATATTATTCTCTATAGAGTAAGATTCTACCTTTTCTGCAATTTCTAATGTATTTAAAATGGATTCTTCATCATCAGGGAAACATTGCAGCATCTCATCATATGATTTCAAATATTCTTTGCCAGAATAAATTAGAGTACTATCATCTCTATTAGTATTTAAACGAATTAATAAATTGTGAGCTTCTTGATCTTCTTTATTTACAAAATGTACATCATTGGTAACGATTGTTTTTATTCCAAATTCATTAGCTAACTCTTTCAGTATAGGATTTACTTTTGCTTGATCTTCTAAACCATGATTCTGCAATTCTAAATAAAAATCATCACCAAATAAGTCTTTGTAAAAATTAACAGCTTGTCTAGCTTTATCAATATTATTTTGTCTAATATAATATGGTATTTCTCCACCTAAACAAGCTGAACTAGCTATTAATCCTTCATGATAATTAGTTAATAAATCTTTATCTATTCTAGGAGTGTAATAAAATCCATCAATAGAAGCCTTTGAGACCAATTTTAAAAGATTATGATAACCAGTAAGATTTTTAGCTAATAAAATAAGATGAAATCCAGATCTATCAACATCACTTTCTTTTTTATCCATAGAACGTTTGGCTACATAAATCTCACAACCAAGGATAGGCTTCACATTTGTTTTTTTGGATTTAAGAAAAAAATCTAATACTCCATACATATTACCATGATCAGTGATAGCTATTGCAGGCATTTCTAGTTGTTGCGCTTTAGCAAAAACACGCTCTATATTGGCTGCACCATCGAGAATGGAATATTGTGTGTGCAAATGTAGATGTACAAAGTTTTTCATTAAATTCAATTTTTTGTAAAAATAAAAAAATTCAGTGATTAAAAAAAATTCTTTAATATAAAAATGAGATTTGATTAATTGATATAATAAATCGATTAATTAAGACAATAATATTAATAATATAACTATAAATAATAATTATATATAGAATTTATATTAATTTAAAACAAAGAGAAAGGTATTAGATGAAAGAATCATAATAAAAATAAGGGAAGAGAGAAAGTGAATATGTAAGTTAGTGTGTGAAAGAGTTGGATGATGAAAAGGTATCGAAATAAATAAAAATTTATGTTAAACTTTATATGATATATTAATATTTCAACTTTATCAATTTAAAATACCGCTCCCATGCCCACCTATCGTGCGATGATAAGTTTAATAGTCGACCAATATCTGATTCTACCTTATCTTTTAAATATTTATTCATAATTACAAACCACATTAGATAGTTCTGCAAATACTTTGTAGCTACTCCTCTAAATCTCATCATCCAAACTAAAAAATTAGTAATCTTTTTCTCTGCTACATTTACACTATAAATTGATAATCCTTTTGTTGTTTTATGCATCACTAATACCTTTTTACTAGGTGATTCTTTAACTGCCTCCTGAAACTCTTCGTTTGGTTTAAAACATATTAGATTGTTTTCTGATACTCTACGCTTTAACTCTTCCTTTATCTGACTATTTTGTACTTTATTTTCTCCAGTATGTTTAAAAAGCAAATTACCTTCTCTATCTGACATCACTAATACAGCTACATTAGGATGAACAGTTTTCATAGCTTGTTCTTTTTCTTCTAAAGTTTTAAATTTACGACCCTTTTCTGAATATTCCATTAGTAATTCATCAGTTTCAGTTATTCCAGAGAAGTTAATTCCTCTTTCTAATCCTTGGATAGCTGCCAAAATTTTATGTCTCCATTTGAAACTTGTCGGTAAACTAATCCCAACCTCTTTAGCACAAGCTCTAAGGCTTTTACCTTCAAGCATGCATTTTATGTAATCCATTAAAAGATAGTATTTATGAGAATAATAGACAAGTGATTTGGCAGTTTCTCTGAATCTATAACCACATTTTTTGCACTTATATACTTGTCTGCCATCACTCTTGCCAGCTTTAGTTACATATTCGCAATGACATCTTGGGCAAATGGGAGCAGTTGTTAAAATCTTGATCTTCTGATAGTCTAGTGCTGTTAATCTATTCTTATTGAGAAATTCATATAGATTATCTAAAAATTCACGCTTACCTTCTTTAGTAAGAGCAAGAATCTTTTGAATGTTTTCAACTGTATATTCCATAATTTTATTTTTTACAAAATTAGTAAAAATATTGAACATGAAAAGTTAAACATAAATTAATATTTCATATGTATAAAATTTTAAAAAAATTTTATACATAATTTCACCTTATCTCCCATAATTTTCCGTCTAAATAAAATAATTTAAAAAATTTTACTTCACTATTTCTTTAAATTTTGCCATTACCTTTTCTATACTATCTTTCCTAGGTCGAATTATTTTCTCTTTTTCTTTTTCTAATCTATCCTTTTGTTTATCGTCTAGTTGTTCCTTGATTTTATTAAAAATATTTTCTGGCAATTGTTTAGATAATAAAGCTAATTCTTTTAATGTAAACTTTTTAATGATTATTTCTAATTGTTTTTTTGTGAGCTTTATATCATCCTTTTTGTTATTTTTTTTAACTGTTTCTTTAGCATTAGTTGTCTTCAGATTTTTAGTTTTAGTTTTATTAATGTTAACATCTTTTTGTTTTTTATTTACATTTTGTTCTGCATCAGCTTGTTGAGATAAAATATTATCTATTCTAGTTATAAAATCACTTAAAATATTCATATAATTAATATATGCATCGTAGGGGGATCCATAGGGATTAAAATATTTATGTACATCGCCATCAGAGAACCATTTAGTGCACATATAATAAAAATGGTCACTTGTTTGCAGATACAACCAATCTTTGAAAATGTCAGGATTATTTGTTTGCAAGACTTTATCTCTGAGTGAATATAATGTGTTAAATGCATCCTCCTGCAGGTCATTGCCTAACCAAGCTGTGAGATCTCTTTCTTCATCTGCCCAAGATGTAGGGTATGGCACGTGAAGTGGAGCTACAGGTTGAAGTATTTCAGTGAGTTCTGTAGGATTAGCAAATTCATAATCTGAATGTGAAAATACTCTACTTGGTAATGCTCTCATGAAGTCAAAGATTCCAGTTTCTTTCCATTGATGTTCTCCAAAAGTTTCATAATCCATAAATAAATTGATAACTTCATGATTTTTATCAATATTATTTAACCAGTCTACATATTTATCTGCTGTTAATGGCCATTGGTTCCAATCTCGGTTAGAAAATCTAAAAGCTATATCATCGCTTAGTTGGTAATCTTTTAGTAAAAGTTTTAGTTCAGGTTTTCTGACATTATAATAAAGAAAATGCGGGCTCTTCCAACCTAATATATGTTTAGCTCCTTCGGCTAGCATTACTTTATATCCCAGATCTGCTACGTACTCGCCTATTTGATCGCTATATATAAGCTCTGTATTTCTAAAAGCTGTGCTATGTTTCACACCTAATAAAGATTGTAATTTTTCTTGTTGTAAATTAATCTGAGAATAAAATTCGTCTTTAGAAATCACAGATGCTAAAGAGTGACTATAAGTCTCTGCTAAAAACTCTACTGCACCTGTATTAGCTAATAGTTTGAAACTTTCAATAACTTCTGGAGCGTATTTCTCAAATTGCTCAAGGGCTACTCCAGAGATAGAAAAGGCCACCCTAAAACGTTGTCCAAATGTTTGAATAAGTTCATACAGTAATTGATTCATTGGTAAATAACACTTATCTGCAACCCTACGTAATATATATTGATTTTGATAATCATCATAATAATGATGATTAAGTCCTATGTCAAAAAATCTGTAAGTTCTCAATCTCATGGGTTGATGAACTTGGAAATAAAAACAAATATATCTCATACACTTTTCATTTTAAAATTAAATATTCTTGTAATAAAGTCTCATACAGCTGTTTAACCTCATAAGCTGAATTATCCCATTTTAGCTGATCTACCTCATCTTTACTATATTTTTGGAACATTTTATTAATTCCTGGATAATGTAAAATGCCATAAATAGCATTAGCCATAGCATCAATATCCCAAAAGTCTACTTTGATAGCATGTTTGAGAACTTCTGCTACTCCACTTTGTTTAGAAATTACTATAGGAATATTAGACATCAAAGCCTCAAGAGGTGAAATGCCAAAAGGTTCAGAAACACTTGGCATCACATAAACATCACTATATGAAAGTACTTCTTCTACTTCAGGACCTTTTAGAAAACCAGTAAAATGAATCTTGTGTCCTATACGATATCGCGCTGCTAATCTGACTATTCTGGGGAACATATCTCCAGAGCCAGCCATCACAAATCTCACATTATCATCATATTGTAATAATTTACGAGCAGTTTCTACAAAATATTCTGGCCCTTTTTGAAAAGTTATCCTACCAATGTAAGTAACTACTTTTTCTTTATATGGTTTCTGTACTTTGGGTCTTGTATTAAATTTAAAAGCATCTGCACCATTATAAATAGTAAATACTTTGTCAGGATTAATACCATATCTATTAATCACTATATTTCTTGTATAGTTAGATACAGTGATGACTTTATCAGCTTGCATCATCCCCTCACGTTCGATATTATAAACATCTTGGTTAATATTTTCACCGCTACGATCAAACTCTGTAGCGTGTACATGCACCACTAATGGTTTGCCACTTGTATTTTTAGCTGCTATACCAGCAGGATATGTTAACCAATCATGAGCATGTATTACATCGAAATCATTTGTAGCGGCTAGAGCACTAGCAATTAATGCATATCTAGATACTTCATACATCAGATTAGGACCATATTTACCAGAAAATTGATATTTTTGTTTAAAAAATTCATTTTTTGTAATTTCTTCATTAATTAGTTTTTCATATTCTTTAGTATAATATTCTGGACTAATATAAGGAATGATTTTAGAAGCTACTTGTATATATTTCAATCTTTTCCAAAGTTCTAAGGTAGATTGATCTTCTAGATTAATTTCAAAATCTGAAGCATTTACTATTCTAATTTCATTATCTTCGTCTCCAAAGGCTTTAGGAACAACAAAAATAACTTCTATACCTTGCCTAAGAAGAGCTTTAGTGAGCCCATAGCAGGCTGTACCTAAACCACCTGAAATATGTGGTGGAAATTCCCAACCAAACATCAATACTCTCATAGATTTTTATATTTTTCAATTAACCATTTAATTCTCAGAATTTCTGCTACACTCCAAGCTTGAGAAATAGCTCCACCAGGTTTGTGTGGTGGATCTCCATCAAAGACTTCGCTTATGCTACCTACACCATGTTCAGATAAAGTAGACTCTAAATCGAAATAAATTTTTTCAATAAATGAAATTCCATTTTTACCAAAAATTCTAAGATATCCTTCAGCGAAAGCACCTAAAAGCCATGGCCACACTGTTCCTTGATGATATGCGAGATCTCTCTCTTTTATGGGCCCTTCATAATGACCACGATAATGTGGACATTTGGGACTCAAAGTTCGCAATCCCCTTGGTGTCAAAAGCTCTTGTTGTATTCTCTCCAAAATAGATAATCTTTTTTTCTCATCTAAACAAACGTATGGTAATGAAGTTGCAAAAACCATATTAGGACGTACACACCAATCTCTTTCTCCATCATCTACATAATCAGCTAAGTAGCCATGTTGCTCATCCCAAAAAGTTTCTGAAAAAGAGTTCTCGATTTTTTCTTTTATTGGCAACCAATCATCTATAAATTCATGATCATTGATATGTTCAGCCAAATACATAGCATAGCAAATAGCATTATACCATAGAGCATTTATATCTACTGGCTTTCCGTAACGAGGAGTCACAGGTTTACCATCCACAATAGCATCCATCCAAGTTAGCGCATATCCTGGTAATTTAGCATTTATCAATCCATCCTCACTCATCCATATGCCCTTAGCCTCTCCATTACGATAACCATAAAGGATAGATTGCAAATCATTTTTATATAAACGCCAGATTTTCATAGGTGCTTCATTAGTAAATAATTGATATTGCTGCAAAGTCCAGAAAAGCCATAATGATGTATCAGCAGAATTGATTGCTACTCGTTGCTGTTTTCCCACATTAGGTAGCAATGGACCTTTTTTATCAGTTAGAAGTGTATCTATGGCTTTTTTGCAAATATCATAGTTACCCGTTACTAATGTTAATCCTGGTAAAGAAATTAGAGTATCACGTCCCCATCTGCCAAACCAGTGATAACCAGCTTTTATTTCTACATCATTACCTCGCTGAATGATAAACTGCTGAGCAGAATTAATTAAATTATTTTCATAACTATCACGTGGTATCCTATTTTTTAGCTCATTATTAAATAATCTTTTTAGCATATTAGGTTTAGTCTCTGATAAACCTGCACTTATAATGACACTTTCATTTTTTTTGATAGGAAATTCGAAATATCCTGGTACAAGTAAATCTTCGTGCCCATCATAACCACGTTCTAGCTCTTTTCTATATTCTATATTATAATACCAATCTGGAGCATGAACATATTTAGCTTCTTTAGAAATTTGTATATACAATGGACTATAACCTTGGTATAGCTTCATCATAATTCCATTCTCACATTCCTCATAATTTTTATTAGCATACATATTTGCTTTACTGAGTGTGTGATAATTTCTAAAAGCTAAAAATGGTTTTAAACGCAATAAAGTATCACTATGAGCATCCAGTAGAGTATATTTGATGAGCACTCTATCTTCTTTATTTATAAATAATAGTTGTTTAGATAAAACTACACCTCCTACATGGTAAATAAGTGTGGGAATAGGTACACTATGAAATTCCTCAACATATTTATGTCCTTTAGGAAAATAAACAGGACCAGGATATTGATGAATACCAATATTAAACTCAGCATCATGCTGTATAATGCTCTCATCTATAGCAGAAAGGAAAACATGCAAATCATCATCTAATTGAGGCTGGGGTGAAACTAACAAACCATGATATTTTCGCGTATTACAATATATAATAGTAGTGCTAGCATAGGATCCAGCTCTATTAGCTCTAATAATTTCTCTATTCAATGAAAACTCTAAATTTACAAGCTGCTGTTTATCAAATGATAAATAACTCATACTTAATAGTATATTTTATGCAAAATTAATAAAATAATGTCAATTTATAAAATAAATATGTTAATTTAATATAAAATAATTGTTATTTGTTCATTTTTCTCTTTTTCAACTATAATAAAGATAGAATTAAAGAAAAATCTCAGGTAGGTTAATGCGGTATTAATTAGAGCAGAAAAATTATATTATTGTTATTTCATAATTAAAAATATATGGCAAAATTTATTATTTAAACTTTCATATCAAAAAAAAATGAAAAAAAATTTTTTTTATTTAAAAAATTTTTATAATTTTGCACGTCAAACCATAAAAAATTAAAATGGATATGAAAAATTTAGTAGTAGTAGCATTAGTTGCAGGTATGATGGTATTAGCATCATGTGGAAATGCACAGAAAAAAGCTGAACAAGCAAAATTAGACAGTGCACGTATAGCAGATAGCATTGCAAAAGTAAAAGCTGATAGCGCACGCGTAGCTGATAGTTTAGCTCAAATCGAGCAAGCAAAACAAGACAGCATTGCTCAAGCAGAAGCAGCTGCAGCTAATCAAAAACCAACAACACAAAAACCAGCAACTCAAACCCAAACTCAACAAGTAAAAGCTGGTCAAGGTAAAGGCTAAGAATTTTCTTAAAAAAAAAATAAAAAAGCCACTCATTATGAGTGGCTTTTTTTTATACTTTTTCTTCAATATTTTTTATATCATTAAAAATGGAATAAATTTCTTCCAGACTTGTTGCTTCTAATAATGCGACACGATATTGTTTTATATTTATAATACCCTTAAAATAACTTTTAAAAAATTTTCTCATTTCAATAATAGCCACTTTCTCATTTTTCATTGCCGCGAGTTCATTTAGATGCTTTTGGCATATTGCTAATCGCTCATTAATACTTATTTGTTTTGGTATAGTGTTTTTTATGATAAAATCATTACAATCTTTAAAGATCCAAGGATTGCCAATAGCAGCTCTACCTATCATCACACCATCCACACCATAGTCTTCAAATAAAAGTTTTGCTTTCTGAGGATTATCTATGTCCCCATTTGCTATAAGGGGAATAGAAAAAGAAGAATCAGATTTTAATTTTAAAAAATAATCCCAATCAGCCTCACCAGAATAAAGTTGTCTCCTAGTACGCGCATGTAAAGTGAGAGCAGCGATGCCACAATCTTGCAATTCACGTGCGATCTTATCAATAATGATTGAATTTTCATCCCATCCCAATCTGGTTTTAACTGTTACAGGTACATTTACATTTTTAACAACATTTTTAGTGATTTCTAACATTAATTCAGGATTTTTTAATAAAGCGGCTCCAGCTCCTTTAGAAACAATTTTTTTCATAGGACAACCAAAATTCAAATCTATAATATCCGCACCTGCATATTCTACCAATTTAGCTGCTTCTCCCATTATATCTGGATCATTACCAAATATTTGAACTACAAAAGGATACTCATCTTCATTTTTACTAATTTTATCAAAGCTAACTTTTACATTTCTAATGATTGCATCTGCAGAAACGAATTCAGAATATGTAAGAGTAGCTCCCATTTCTTTACAAATTTTTCTAAACACCTTATCAGTAATGCCATCCATAGGAGCTAAAATTATTGGATATTTACCAAGGTCAAACTTCCCTATTTGCATAGTTTTTTATTAATTTTGCATTAGTAAAATTAATAAAAATGAACGATATTAAAATTAATTGGAAAAGTTTTTTAACTTTTTTAGCACTATTCCTAGCAGCAGCATTATTTTTTAATCTTGCTATGTCATTTATACTTTTATCAACAAATAATTTAAATAATCCTCGCGCAATAATGCTAGCAAATACTATTGCACATTTATTTACTTTTACAGGCGTAGGAATAGCCTTCCCATTATTAAATAAATATAAAATTTACGAATTTTATCAAAATAAGCCATATAAAGATTTGCTATTTTTAATATTAACATTTTTTATAGTTTTATTAATTCAGCCATCTTTATCTTTATTAACAGAAATAACCAATTTGATAAAATTACCATCAAATATTGATAATTTTCTTAGCCAATACGAAAATATGGCAAATGAATTATTGAAACAAACAATGAACGACAGTGGTATTGGCTTTTTATTATTGAATATAGTCTATGTAGCATTAGTACCAGCAGTTGGAGAAGAATTAATCTTTAGAGGAATAATACAAAAATATTTAATAAAATTAACCAAACATGCGTGGATTGGCATTATCTTAACAGGACTTATTTTTAGCTTATTCCATTTATCATGGAGTACAATTTTAGCAATTTGGTTTTTTGGGATTATTTTAGGAATAGTGTATTATACTACTGGCAGTATTTGGTATTCTATGTTTATGCATTTTATAAACAATCTAATGGCAACACTCTCATATTGGTTAGCTAGTAATAATAAAATATCTTATTCATTAGAAGAAATTGATAATATTAAATTTCCACTATGGATAGAATTAATATCTCTAATATTAATGATTTTATTTATAATTTTTCTATTTAAATTTATTAAATTAAAAAGAGAAAACACAAAAGATATTTGATGAAAACAAAAATTTTTCAAACAATAAATATAGATGACGAAAAATACATTAACTCTTTGGTAAAAAACTATCCATATATTGAATTACGTTTAGATTATATCGCAAAAACAAATCTTGATAATATTTTCACAAAAAAAAATGATAAAAATAAGATAATAGCTACATTACCTATCGATGGAACAAATAATACATATGCATTTGCAGTACTCGAGCACTTAATTAATTTGGGAAGCGACTATATAGACATAAATATAGAAAGTATAGAATACAAAGAAACTGCAACAATAATTAATAAAGCATTAACAAAAAAATGCAAAACAATTTTATCAGTCCATAAAATAAATGACATAATTAGTAATAATGAAATAGATGAACTTTTAAAAAAACAAAAAGAACACAAAATTGATCATCTTAAAATTGTGTTAAACCCAAATAATGACGAAGAATATCAATATTTTTGTAATCTATATAAAATATATAAAAATATAATATTTTTATGCATAGGTAAATATAGTATGGACTCAAGAATATTAGCAATCAAAAATGAAGTACCCTTTATTTACACATTAAGTGATGGGAGTGCAATGATGTATGATGGGCAGATATATTACAGAGATTTGAAGAGAAGGATAGAAGAGGGGAGAGGATGAGGGTTAGATTAACATTTTTATGTTATAGTTTAAATATTTTATCATTTAAATAAAATTTATTAATTTTGCTTAAATTTTTTTAATTATGCAAGAATTATTAGAAAACATTGATAAATACTTAGCTCTGCCAAAGGATCACAAACGAGATTTCCTGGATCAGCTATATCAGTATCTCGTTAATAGCAATGCCACTGCTGTAGATTATCAAAGAGTAAAGATTCAATCTACCGCAGCCATCTGTCCGGACTGTAAAAGTGAAAACGTCATCAAAGTTGGCAAAAGAAATGGCAGACAAGTTTACAAATGTAAAACCTGCGGTTATCAATTTCGTGAAACTGCTCGCACCTTTGTCTATCGTATGCGAAAATATCCATTAATGCTTGACTATATGAGATGTATGCTCGAGGGTAAAAGTCTGCGAGCATGTGCTAATGAGGTTGGCATTTGTCTAAAAACCAGCTTCGAATGGCGACACAAAATATTAGCTGCTATTAGAGCATTAGAAGGTGGAATAAGCTTCTCTGGAATTGTGGAAGCAGATGAACTACTAATGAAATATTCAGAAAAAGGGAGAAAGTTTAAAAACAAAGAAGAATATCAGAGAGCTAAAAAGAAAAAACATCCTAAGGTAGCAGTATTAGTAGTAACAGACAGAGAAGGTAATTTACTTTTTAAACAAGTTGGAGAGAAAAAAGTAAAAAATGAACAATTGAGAGAGGAGCTCAAGAGTAGATTGTCAGAAAACAATCTGATATGTGTGAAACCCAAAAAAGAGTTCAGAAAAGGCGTAAAGGGGTTACAAAGTAAAAAAGTAATAGTAAATAAAAGACAGATTAAGCGAGGGATTTATAGTGTAAAAATAGTTGAGAACAAAATAAGTGATTTCAAGACGTGGTTGAGTAGATTTCACGGAGTGGCTACGAAGTACTTGCAGAGCTATCTGATGTGGTTTGTGATAATGAATAAGTACCTAAAAGAGTTGATAGATCCTGATATTGGGCGACTACTGAACTTGTCATCGCACGACAGATGGGCATGGGACAAGTATAGAGAGATAGTTAGTCAAAGATATGATTAACATTCTTTGAAGTATAACAAAAATTTGTTATATCATACCCCTTTTCGCAGTCTTTTTCTTTGTTAATGCTTTTATAAAAATTCCCTAATTTAGCTATTTAAAATTTTTATCATGTGTTTTCATAATTCATTATTTGTTGATGCTGTAAGGATAGAAAGTAGATATAATGCAAATTTTATCCCAGGTACCGATTGGCAACCTATTTATCATGTTTCTGCATTTAATTTGCCTGCTTGGCCTATTATTGCTAATGAAGCTCCCAGTGTGATCCAATTTTTTCAATGGGGATTGATTCCTTTTTTTATTAAAAATAAAAATATTGCTGATGACATTAGAGTAAAAACCTTAAATGCTAGGATAGAAACTCTTCATCAAAAAAAATCGTTTTATATTTCTGCCAAAAATAAACTTTGTTTGATACCTTCTACAGGTTTTTTTGAATGGCAACAAATTGGCAATAATAAACAGCCATGGTTTATTAGATTAGCTGATGAAGAAATTTTTTCTATCGCTGGCATATGGGACGTGTGGAATGATCCGTTTACTGGTACACAATATTATACTTTTTCTTTAATTACAAGAGAGGCTGTAGGAATAATGAAAGAAATTCATAATACTAAACAAAGAATGCCCTTTATTTTACCTAAATCTATAGAGAAAGAATGGTTGTTTGCTAATACTCCCGAAAAAAAAGAAAAATTACTCAAACAGTCCAATGATATTAAATTTAATGCTTATAAAGTTTCTCATTTAGTGGGTAAAAGAAACATAAATACTAACGTCCCAGAGGTGATTAAAAAAATAGATTGATTTATTATTTTTATATTTGTACTTTAATCTTTTTTAAAAATGTTTAATCATAATTTCTCTTTTTACAAATTTCATGGTGCGGGGAATGATTTTATCTTATCAGATATTCGAAATATGACCGATAGTTTTTTTGATACTGCTCTAATAATGAAATTATGCGATAGACATTTAGGCATTGGCGCTGATGGAATAATATTCCTTGCTAATCCTAATAATGATTCTAGCATTTTTTCTATGATTTATTATAATTATGATGGGAGTAGAGCCACTATGTGTGGTAACGGAGCTCGCTGTATTTGTGCTTTTGCCAATTTTCTTAATCTTATCGATGTTGATAAATATTTTAATTTTGATGCTGATGATGGTGTTCATAATGCAATGATACTCGATAGATTAGAAAATAAATGGGATGTAGAAATTAGTATAAATGTTTTATCTCAAATTACTAAAATTGATGAACGTTCTTTTTTTGTAGATACTGGCGTGCCTCATCTGATTAAGTTCGTTGATAATGTAGACTCGCTAGATGTATATAATGAAGGTAAAATACTAAGATTTTCACCAGATTTCGGTGATGCTGGTGTGAATGTAAATTTTGTAGAATTGGGTGAGAAAATAAAAATCAGAACCTATGAAAGAGGTGTAGAAGGTGAAACTTTAGCTTGTGGTACTGGTATATGTGCTGCAGCTATAGTCATTAATAATTTTTTTAATAAAGCTTTCCCTATCAATATTAGTGCTCTAGGTGGTGATCTACAAGTAAATCAATTAAATGATAATGTTTTACTTTTGCGTGGCCCTGCTACTTTGGTTTTTGAAATTGAGAAATTTTATTTATAATTTTATAAAAATTTTATGAATTTACAAGGTGAAAATATTAAATTAAGAGCTCCAGAGCTTGATGATATTGATTGGATGTTTGATATCGAAAATAATGATTCTTATTGGTATCTGAGTGATGCTTTTCAACCTTTCTCTAGATGGACTATAGAAAATTTTATAAAAGGACAAACGGATATTTTTTCTGAGAAGCAGTATAGATTTGTCGCTGAGGATAGATTGCATAATAAAATTGGTATTATAGATTTGTATAATTTTGCTCCTCTACATCGTAGAGTATTTATAGGCATTTTTATTGATGAGCTATATAGAAATAAAAATTATGGTTCACAATCTATATCCATAGCAGTGAATTATTGTTTTAATATTTTGCAGTTACACCAAGTGTGTGCTTTAATACCTGCTAGTAATGTGGCTAGCATCAAATTATTTGAAAAATCAAATTTCCAATTGCAATCGTCTAGAAAAGATTGGTATTTGATAAATGGCATTTTTGTTGATGAATTATTTTATAATAAATTTAATGAATATGAGATTGGTTAAAATACTTGTAGTTTTGATTATTTTAGTATCTAGTGCTTTTTACTTTACATTCTATTTCCCTAATGTGAAAATACCTAATAATGCTCCAGAAACCACAATTTATATTTATCCTAATACAGACACTGATGATTTTATTGAAATATTAAAAAATGAACACATTCTTAAATTCCCTTGTACTTTTCAGTTAGCTACACATTTTAGATATTTTGTTGCTAAACCGGGTAGATATGTGCTTAAAAAAGGTATGAATAACAATGATTTGATTAATAAAATAAGAATTGGAGACCAAGATCCGATAACTTTAACTTTTAATAATGTAAGAACAATCGATGATTTAGCTGAGAAAATTGATGGAAAATTTATTTTTACTAAACAAGATTTTTTAGATGTAATCAATGATAAAGATTTTATAGATTCATTAGGATTTAATAAATACAACATAGCATGTATTTTTATACCAAACACATATTATTTTTTATGGACCACTACACCTAAACAATTCGTTTTGAAAATGAAAAATGAATGGGATAATTTCTGGACAAATGAAAGATTAGAAAAAGCACAAGCTTTGCATTTAACTCCTACTCAGGTTTGCACTTTAGCATCTATTGTAGAGGCTGAAACTAAAAAATGGGATGAGATGCCCATAGTTGCTGGTGTTTATATCAATAGATTGAGGAGAAATATGCCTTTACAGTCAGATCCGACTATTATTTTTGCTCATCAAGATTTTAACATAAAAAGAGTACTTCATAAGCATTTAGAAATAGATTCTCCTTATAATACTTATAAAAATCTTGGATTACCACCAGGTCCTATTCTATTGCCATCTCCTCAAGCCATAGATGCTGTTTTAAATTATCAGAAACATGATTATCTATTTTTCTGTGCTAGAGATGATTTATCTGGATATCATACTTTTAGTCGCACTGCCTCTGAACATATGCAATGTGCTAAAAAATACCATGCTGCTCTAGATAGGTTGAATATAAAATAGTGATTTCATTAAGAAAAAATTTATTAATTTTACAATCAGGATATTTTTTCCATTTATGAAAAAATTACTAATATTTATAATTCTTATTTTAACTAATTTTGTAGTTAATGCTATGAATATTAGGTCCATAGAGATTCAATATGAGCCTATTAGTAATTTGACGTTTCAGGTGAATGTAGTATGTTATGTCTATGAGCATGGTCCTATTGATCAAAATATATCTCTAAACTGGGGTGATGGTACTAATAGCAATTTGAATTTACTGAGTATATCACCTGCTGGGTTGCCTTATCTCAAAAAAGTTATTTATTATGGGCAACATACATATTCTGGTCCTTCTACATTTCTCCTTAGTGTTTCATATAAATGCAGAGAACCATATATAGCAAATATCCCATTGTCAGTGCAGAAATCATTATATACAGAAGCTTTACTTGTCATCAATCCTTATGTTAGCAGTAGGTATTCTTTACGTTTTCAATCTCCAGCACCATTTAGAATATGTAGTAGTACATTGCAAGAGCTAGACATGAGTGTGTATGATCCAGAGCCTCATTCTAATGCTACCTATACGTATCAGCTTATTTCTTGCAGAGATTCAGGTGGAGTGAATATTTCAAATTATGCTATGCCTTCTGCTACTAGCAGTTTTTTATTAGATCCAAATACAGGGATTATTACTTGGGATACTCCTATGAGAGGCGAATATAGTTTTGTTGTTCGTGCTAAAAAATTAATTTCTGGGGTAATGGTTGGATATGTTGATAGAGATGTTACTATAATAGTAAATGATTGCCAAAGTATTAGCCCTGTTCTTAATAGTCCAGCAGATACCTGCATAATTGCCGGTAATGATTTGTCATTCCCAGTGAGTGCTTCGTTTACTTATAATGATACTATGCTATTAACAGCATCAGGACAGTTAATAGATATGGGAGCTACTTTCCCTCAACCAATAAAAGGTGTTCATAATGTATCTTCAAATTTTAGTTGGGATGCTAGTTGTAATGAGGTTTCTATAAATTCTTATAGTTTAAATTTTCGTGTTGATATTTTAAATCAAGATAATTCATCGTCTAGTTTATATAATTTTAATAATGGGATTTTATCTCCATTTACTTCCAATGTACCCATAATGTTTAATAGCCCTTGTGGCAATGGATGGGATAATACTAAATATATTTGGTATGGCAAAGATGAAAATGCTCCAAGATATTTAACAAGTCCAGTTTTAGACCTTTCTGATGGTGATTATATTTTAGAATTTGATATGCGATATGAAGAACATACTGGCTATGGTGGTAGCAGTTGCGAGGGGCCAGATGAACCAGATGAGGGAGTTTATGTGCAATATAATACTACAGACTCAGAAAATAACTGGATAAATATAGTATATTTTAATCCTAATCCCAAATACCACGAGGAAGGTGGTCATGAAACAAACTTAACTCATTGGAATAATTACACAATATTATTACCTGCTGCTGCCCTAACTCCTAATACACGTATTAGATGGTATCAAGATATATCCACAAATTATGACTATGATCATTGGGGGTTGGATAATATCGGTTTTACAAGGATAGCTGATATTCCTGAAGTATATAAAAAAATAAATGTTTCAGTTATAGCACCAGCTCCAGAAAACTTGCAGGCTACAGCTACTCCTTATGGTATAGAACTTCAATGGCAAAGAGAATTTTGTGATAATGCTATTGGATATAAAATTTTTAGAAAAAATATGCATACTTCTTACGTTCAAGGAGTTTGCGAAACTGGACTTCCAGATTCTCTCGGATTTACATTGATAGATTCTACTAATACAATATTAGATACTATCTATACAGATTATATTAATGAAGGCAATTTGGCTATAGGAAATGAATATTGCTATCGAGTGTATGCTTATTTCTCAGATGGAGCAGAGAGTAAAGCATCCAACGAGGCATGTGCTATTCTCAGTGAGGTAGCTCCTGTCATAACTCATGTGAGTGTAAATACCACTGATGAAGTAAATGGTGAAGTGCTATTAAAATGGTCTAAACCTAATGAACTTGATACTATAGCTAATCCAGGACCATATAAATATGATGTTTATTTTGGCGAAAATCTTTCAGGCGATAATTATACTTTTTTATCAAGTACATTTAGCTTAAACGATACAGTTTTGCTACATCAAAATATTGATACAAAAAACAAAAATTATCATTATCAGATACGCCTTTTAAATCAAATTAATGGTACATGGCAGCCAATTAATAGCTCGTCAGCAGCTTCTTCAGTTTTTTTAGTTGCTACTCCTAGTGATAAAAAAATTCATCTAAATTTTAATTATCTAGTACCTTGGACTAATGATAGTTTCTATGTTTATAGATTTAATGACATCTCAATGTCTTATGAATTGCTTGCTAAAACTAATAATTTAGAATATTTAGACACTGGTTTAATAAATGGTAATAATTATTGCTATAAAGTTTTGGCTTATGGGCATTATTCTGCACCTGGCTTTGTAACTCCACTAGAGAATTGGTCGCAGGAGATATGTGCTATGCCGATAGATATAGAGCCACCATGCTCACCTATTTTGCACGTAACCGCTGATTGCAATTCACTTTCTAATATTTTAACTTGGAAAGATGTAATCACTTATTGTGATGCTAATGATCTGAGTCATTATCAAGTCTTTTATTCCCCTACAATACTTGATGATTTTACTCTATTAGTAAATACTACTGATACATCATATATTCATACTTTAGCTAGCACTGTAGCTGGCTGCTATTACGTAGTAGCTGTAGATACTAATAACAATGCTTCTCAGCCATCAATGAAAGTTTGTTCAGATATCAATAGTTGCGATTTATATTCATTACCTAATGTATTTACTCCTGATGGTGATGGTTATAATGATTTATTTCAACCTTTTCCTTATGATTTTGTCGAAAAGATACATCTGTTAGTTTATAATAGATGGGGAAATTTAGTTTTCGAAACGCAAGATCCAGATATTAATTGGGATGGAACAAATATGAATTCTGGACGTCCCGTACCTGATGGAGTTTATTATTATCTTTGTGAAGTTTACGAATGGCGATTAGAAGGTCTCACTTCTCGATTATTAAATGGCTCGATAACTATTATTAGACATTAAAATATATTGAATTTATTGAAGTAAAATTTTGTACTCTTATAGTTTATTAGTTGCATTAATCAAATAATATTTATCAATAATTAAAATTTATTTTTTATTTTTTTAATACCTTTGTAAAGCTAAAAAGTTATTTATGGAAATACTTAATTATTATATTGATTATATCAAAAAAAATTTAGCTGAGATAGATTTGAATAAAGAACCACAAACTTTGTATGAGCCCATTAGATATGGTATCGAATGTGGTGGTAAAAGATTTCGTCCAGCATTGATTTTATTTTTGTGCGATTTATACGGAGGTAACATCGATGATGCGGTGCCACCAGCATTAGGCATAGAATTGTTTCATAATTTCACACTCTTTCATGATGATATTATGGACAAAGCTCAGATGAGACGCGGTAGAGAAACAGTAGTAGCTAAATATGGGCTCAATAAAGCATTATTAGCAGGAGATACTTTGTTTGCTATAGCTTACAGCATGGTTAATAAAACTAAAGAAAAATATTTAGTTCGCATACTAGATGAGTTTACTAGCACAGCTACTAAAGTATGTGAGGGGCAACAATTAGATATGGATTTCGAGAATGAAATTGATGTTACTATTAGCGATTATGAAAAAATGATTTACTTGAAAACTGCCGTTTTAATTGCTAGCTCTATGAAAATAGGTGCTCTACTCGGTAATTGTCCTACTGCAGATGAAATGACAATATATGATCTAGGTATTCACCTGGGATTAGCTTTTCAATTGCAAGATGATTATTTTGATTGTTTTGCTGATGAAAATATTTTTGGTAAAAAAATTGGTGGTGATATTTTAGATGCTAAAAAAACTTTTTTGTATATTACTGCATATCAAAGTATAGAAGATGAAAAAGATAAGCAAGATTTTTATCATTTATATAATGATAAAAATATAAATAATGATGACAAAATAAATAAAGTCATCGATTTATATAAAAAACTAAATATAGATAAAAAAACTGAAGAACAAATCGATTATCATATAATGAAAACCCAAAATAATATAGATTTATTATCTTTAGATAAAGAAAAAAAATCATTACTTAAAAATGTAATCGATGTAATAGCAAATAGAAGCAAATAAATTATTTTTATTTAGGCATTTAAATGAAAATTTTATTAAATACATAATTATTACTCGTAAATTCATGGTAATAATTTAGTTATTATTTAAATGACTAATAAATTATTGTTTATACTTTTACATTAATAATATCCTGCCATTTAGTAGTATAGGCACGCGATAATTTCTCTTGTCTCAGTTTCCATTCTCTACGTTTTCCCATAGCAGCTACTTTTAAAGTATTTCGTCCGTATTTTTTATTAATATTATCCATTGCTAGCATTACTTTGTTTTGTTTATCACGGTCTATCTCATCGAAAAGAGCAGTTTGTATTGCATTATCTGGTACTATATTGCTTATTATCACTCCAGCTTTTTTATATTGATAACCCTCTTTATATATATTACGTAAAATCAGTAAAGCGTACTTAATAATTTCAAAGGTACTATTAGTGGCTACTGGCATATTTATAATTGCATTTTTAGCATATTGAGGTAGGTCTTGTCTAAATCTATTAGTTATTACAAAAACCATGATAGTAGAAGCACAAGAATGTTGATGTCTAAGTTTTTCAGCACAGCTGGCTGCGAAGTTAGATACAGCCTCAGCTAATAATGAATAATCGTTTATCATATTGCCAAAAGATCTAGATACGCAGATATTCTTTTTAGATGGTGGAGAAGTTTCTATATCGAAACATTCTATGCCCATAAGCTCTTCTTGAGTTTTAGAGCCTACTACAGTCATCTGATTTCTAACCCATTGAGGACGTAAATTTACAAAGTCTAGAGCTGTCTTTACTCCATATTTATTTAGCATTTTATAATGTTGTCGTCCGATGCCCCATACCTCATCTATTGGTAGCATAGAGAGATATTCTTTTCTGTTTTCATCAGTTATTATGCATATACCCTTGCAATTAGGATCTTTTTTAGCAAAAAATTCAGCAGCTTTTGCTAATGTTTTAGTGGCTCCTATACCTATACTCACAGGTATACCCGTGCATAGATACACTGTATCTTTAATTTTTTTAGCATACTCTTGCAATTCAATGTATTTGTATCCTTTGAGATTTAGAAAAGCTTCATCTATGCTATATATTTCAATTTCTGGCGAAAATTCTGCAAGTATATTCATCACTCTCGAGCTCATATCACCATATAGTGGAAAATTCGTTGAAAAAACTTTAATGTTATACTTTTCTATAAGTTCTTTAAGCTCAAAAGCAGGTTTGCCCATCGGTATTCCAATGGCCTTGGCTTCGTTACTACGAGATATTACACATCCATCGTTGTTTGATAAAACTAATACTGGCTTGCCATTTAGTGATGGATCAAAAACCCTCTCACAAGATACATAGAAATTATTGCAATCTACTAAAGCATACATTTCATTATTTTACTTAGATCATTTTAGCTAAATTAAAAAAAAATTGTTTATAAACAAAATTTTTTAAATGTCATTTTTTATTTATAAAAATTGACTTTTAGCGAGTTAGAAAATTATGATTTCAATTAAAGTCGCCTTTTTTATTGCCATATTAATATTTATTTAACATATAAATAATATTCTATTGAAATAAAATAAATTAATTTTGCAAATATTTAAAAACTTTTTATTAGAAATTATGTCGACTAACAAACAACCACAAAAGAATAAAGTAAAGAATTTCAAAGATAATCTAAAAAAAATCGAAAAGGAACCTTTATTAGCAAATATTTTAGCAATTTTTAAGCAAGCTGAGGACGAAAGTTTTAATTATAAACAAATATCAGCACAGCTAGGTTATGATAATTCTAAAGATAGGGAAAAAATTGCTGATGCATTAGAAAAATTATACAAATTAGGTGCTCTAAAGCGTGTAGGTAGAGGTAAATATCAAATATCATCACAAGTGATTCAGAAAGAAGCCCCTACTAGTGAACTGATTGGTAAAATAGATTTCAAAAGTACTGGGAAAGCTTATTTCATTAGTCCTGAGTTAAGTGAAGATATTTTTATCTCACCTATTAATACTGGTAATGCTCTTCCCGGTGATAAAGTCAAAATTATATTATTACCAAAGCGAAAAAATAGAAAACCAGAAGGTATAGTAGTAGACGTTATAGAACGCAATAGAAGTCAATTTGTTGGTGTATTTGAGCAAGGAGCTTATGCTAGTTATGTGATTCCTGATGACTCAAAGATGCCTGTAGAGTTTGTAATACCTAAAGATTTGAGAAATGGTGCTAATAATGGAGATAAAGTGGTAGTAGAAATAGTAGAGTGGGAACAAGGCATCAAAGCACCTGTAGGCAAAATAGTGCGTGTATTAGGACAACCTGGCGAAAATGAAGTAGAGATGCTCTCTATACTTGTCAATAATGGATTTCATTTAGATTTCCCTGCAGATGTTATCGAAGAGTCTACTCATATTTCCGAAGCTATTGATCCAGAAGTTATTCGCAATAGAAAGGATTTTCGTGAAGTACTCACTTTTACTATTGACCCAGCAGAAGCCAAAGATTTCGATGACGCTATTTCTTTTAGAATATTAGATGATGGCAATTATGAAATTGGTGTCCATATAGCTGATGTTACTCATTATGTCAAACCATTAAGCAAAATTGATATAGAAGCATATCAGCGAGCTACTTCTGTTTATCTCGTTGATAGAACTTTGCATATGTTACCAGAGAGGTTATCTGCCGACATTTGCTCACTTAAACCTAATGTAGATAGATTGGCTTTTTCTGTTATATTTATTATGAATAGTAAAGCTAAAGTAATAAAAAGTGATTTTTATGAAACTGTTATTCGTTCGGACTATAGATATAATTATGATGAGGTGCAGCAAATAATTGAAGATAAAAATGAAGATTTGGATGGTAATCCTATGCACATACTAAATCGATTAGCTCAAATTTTGCGTGCAGAACGTTTTAGAAATGGTGCTATTAATTTTCATTCTGAAGAGATTAGTTTCATTCTAAATGAACAAAAAAAACCTGTAGAGATTGTTACTAAAGAGCAGAGAGAGGCCAATCAGTTGATAGAAGAGTTTATGCTGTTAGCTAATAAAACAGTAGCTGAATATGTAGGGATGATACTAAAGCGAAAATCTAATAGAGAGCTTCCTTTTGTCTATCGTGTGCATGATAAACCTTCTCCTGAAAAGATCGCTACATTAGCAGTTTTTTTAAGAAAACTTGGTTATAAACTAAATTTAGACAGTGACATAGCTATGGCTAAATCTATGAATAAGCTATTCGAGGATATAGCTGATAAACCAGAGGAGAATATGATAAATCAAATTGCTATACGTACTATGGCTCGTGCTATATATACAACTCACAATATTGGTCATTATGGTTTGGCTTTTAAATATTATACTCATTTCACTTCTCCTATTCGTCGTTATCCTGATATGATGGTGCATAGATTATTGAAATCATATCTATCAAATGATAGCAAAATACGATATGAAAAAATTAGTGATTTAGAAGAAAAATGTAAACATTCTAGTGATATGGAGCAGAAAGCTCAGAATGCTGAGTGGGATTCTATCAAATATAAACAAACTGAGTTTATGCTAGATAAAGTTGGCAAAGTGTTTACTGGTGTTATTACTGGAGTAAGCAAGTGGGGACTGTTTGTAGAATTAGATGGCAAAATATGTGAAGGATTAGTACATATGGTAGATATGAAAGACGACTATTATTATTTAGATGAGAATAATTACATGCTTGTAGGTCGTCGCACTGGTACTAGATATAGACTCGGTGATAGAGTAAGGGTAAAAATAAAATCTGTCGATGTTGCTAAAAAACAAATTAGCATGACTTTGTGCTAAATATCATATCATTAATGATATTGTGGCACTTTATTAGTTGTTTTTTTCTTTGCTGGATAATAGTTATCTTGAGCATCAGGAGCATTGCGAGCATCTATGTTAGGCCTGTATACCCATTTATTATCTATTAATTGCAATCCTACGAGGTCCTCTGCATTAGGATAATAAAATTGATATTGTCCTACTACAAATTTATTTAATGGTGATATGCTATTATAAATTATCATTTCATCAAAATATCTTTTTGTTTTTACAATCTTTTTATCAGCTTTTTGTGCTTTACTATAATTTTTAGAATTTTTAGGTTTGTTTTTTTGTTTAGTTTTTGTAGTGTTTACTTCATATGATTGTCTATCATATCTGAGAGACATTACTGCGTCGGTGCTATATCTGAAAATTAGTCTTGTAGGATTTTTTTTATCTGGAATATTTTTGAACATTCTTTTACCAAATATGGTTTGTCCATTATATGAAAAGCCTAATATATCTATTACTTTTGATTGATATAATCCATTTTCTCCATCCCACCCTAGGAGTGTGTAGTATTTAATGTCATTCACTTCTATAGGTATTATTTGATAATATATGGCTCCATACCAATCACCATTTTTTAATATTGCTTGCTCTGGATCCTGCAATGAATCTTTTACATTTTTCAGCTCTAATACTTTGTAGTTATTATTTCGAGGTAATTTTTTTAATGTTAATCCATAAGGTATAGTTTTTCCATTATTTAGAGGTACTCCCCATGTTATCAAAAGGAAATCTTCGCCTTTAAGCACTGATAATAGCTTGATAGTATCAAAATTAAATTTATATGCATCAGGATAACTTAAAATTTCTATCATTAATCTATTAAAATATTCATTTGATTGCAATTTCTCGAAATCATTTAATCCATTTTTTATAATATTCTCATAATATAATAAACTATCTAACTGTGGAGGATATATGATAGTATTTTTTTGTGCTATTAGCACATTAAAAAGTAAAATATTAATTATTATTATTACTTGCTTCATTTATTATGGTAAAATTATGAAAATTAACGTAGTTAATTTATGTAATATTATTCTAATCATCATTATTAAATAATATAGTGTTAAATTATTATTAAAAAATAATTTTAAAAAGGAGAGTTAAAATCTGCGAATGACATTGCATTCATATCTTTATCAGACAAAATGGGATTTTCATAATTCCACGGTATAGCTAAATGTGGGTCGTTCCATGCTATAGTCCTTTCACATTCTTTACAATAATAATCAGAGCATTTATATTGCAGAATAGTTTCATCAGCTAGTGAGATAAAGCCATGAGCAAAGCCTGCAGGTATATAGAATGATTTTTTAGTAATATCATCTAGCTCCACTAAAGCATATTTACCAAAAGTGGAACTATTTTTTCGTAAATCTACTGCTACATCTATCACTTTCCCTTTAACAACTCTTACTAGTTTAGCTTGTGAATGTGGGGGCACTTGGAAATGCAATCCTCTGATGACGCCCATAGATGATAAAGATTCGTTTTCTTGAACAAAACTATGCATTATTCCTGCTTCCTTAAGGTACGAAAGTCTATAAGTCTCTAAAAAATATCCTCTATTATCCTCGAAAATATTTGGTGTGAATATTACCAATCCATCAATTTCTAATTTTTTTATTTCCATTTCATTTATTTTTTTTATAAAAATAATTAAAATATTTTTTCATTGATTTTTTAGTATTAGATTGTTTTTCTTCGTTATCTGTATAATAGCCATATATATCATATTTATATGCATATCCATATGCACCGTATTTAGTGCGTTTAATATATTTTTCTTTAAATCCATTTAGCACGACGACTAATTCTTTTGGATGTAGCTCTTGCTTCAATTTTTCTAAATTTAAGATAAATTCTTTTTTAGAGTATTCACTTCTAAAAACGTAAACAGTAGTATCAGCTAATAAAACAAATTTTGTAGTATCTGATATTAAGCCAATAGGTGGGGTATCTAGTATTATTATGTCATAATATTTTTTGAGATTTTCGAGTAGCTCATCCATTTTGTGACTAGTTAGTATCTCATTTGGATATTCTGGTAAAGAACCAGCAGGGAAATAAAATAAATTATTTATTTCTGTAGTTTTTACACATTGCTCTATATTACATTCTCCTAATAGATAATTTGATAAACCCAAATCATTTAAATTATTAAAGGTTATACTCATCTTTGGCCTTCTGAGATCAGTATCTATGATTAATACTTTTTTATTTGATAGAGCTAATATACCACCTAGGTTGATAGCTACGAAAGTTTTGCCTTCTCCAGATATAGTGCTAGTCACTACAATAGTTTGAGGAATATTTTTATCCCTTAAAAGTAAATGACTTTTTATCTTTCTAAATGATTCAGCTAATAAAGATCTTTTGTATTTATGTATTACTAACTGATTATTTGATAGATCTCCAGTAAAAAGAGGCAATGTAAATACAATATTTTCTGTAGAACATGTTTCTATATCTTCTATTGACAAAATATTATTGTAACTTATATATTTCCATATTAGAGTGATGATTGAAAGCATCAAAAAAATGAGTATCCCCATTAATATTGTTTTAGTTTTATTAGGATATATAGGGTTTGTAAGCAACGTGGGTTCTTCCAAGACTACAATATCAGAAACAATACCTGCTATATATAATGTGTATTCTAATTTTTTATCTAGAAATTGCTCATAATATTTAGAACTGGGTTGAGAAATATTTGTTGCATCTATTGTACTGGCAATAAAGCTATTACTATTTTTAGAATTTATGTTATGTTGTAAATCTTGAATTTTTTTATTTGCAGTAGATAATTGATATTTTGATTTATCTAGTAAGGTCTGCAAAACATCTTTTAACGAATTTTTGCTATAGTGTATTTTCCATAATATCTGTTCTATAGCAGTAGTATTTTGTGAATAAACAGTAGATAAATTAGTATATTGTTCTATCAATAATCTATATTCATTAATAAATGTTGATAAAACAGAATAATAGCTAGACTGTGATAAATAAACTATTAAATTTGATGTATTGAAAGAATCATTTTCTAAAATTGATAGTGCATTTTTTATATTTAATACTTCATCATTTAGTTGTTCTTTTTCAGTTTGTAGTTGTTTTATTTCTTGTTTTATTGATAATACTGATGTGAAAGTATCTGGAGGTAAATTTAATGAGCTATTTGGTATATCTCCTTGATTCATAATTTGGTCGAGAGCAGCTATTTGTTGATCTATAAAATCCAACATACTTCTAGCACTTTGGGTTCTTTGCTCTACGTCAAATGATTTATATTCTTGAATTACTGTGTTTAAAAAATCTACGCATTTTACGGAATTTGCATCATTAAATGACAATTCTACTGATCCTGCATTACCATTTATAATGTTTATAGATAACTGATTCCTATATTTACGTACTAAATTTCCGAAATCATTTATAATAAAGTAATATTCACCATCTGCCATGTCTATAGATGGCTTTATATATAATTTTAAGTGTTGAGTAAAAATTGTATCCCCTATTTTTTCTTTTATTTGTATGGTTTGTCCATTAAATTCATAATATAATTCTATATTTTGGTTATCATTTATTTTGAAATGAATAGGTACATTAATGATAGAGCTATCTATAATTGAATACTCTATAGAGAAAGGTGCAGTTTTATATAGTTCAAAGTCTAAAATATTACCTTTAGCATACACACTTAAGTCTAAAGGCAATTTTCGTATAATTCTTTTTATAAATTCTGGTGATGAGAGCACCTCTACTTTGTTTTCTAATGTATTGTCTTTAGTAAATGTGTTTGAATTTATTAGTTCTGTAGCTCTATTTTCAGTGTTTAATTGTATTATTGTTTTAGCTTGATAAATAGGCTGTGTGTATCTAAGAAATGCCCATATAATTGATATTATAATGATGAAAAATAATATTATTAACCACAAATTTTTTTTTAATACTATTCGCAATAAATATGAATTATATTCATTGTTATATTTAGATATTTTACGTTTTTCTTCCATTAATCTATATCAATATTTTACAAAAATATAAAATTTTTTATACTCAATAAAAGAAATCATTTAAATTTGCCAAAAAATCATTATGATGAGATATTTATTTTTGTGCCAAGGTAATGTTTGTAGATCAAATATGGCAGAGCAAATTTTAAAAGAAAAATTAGCAAAAATCGGAAGTGATTCTGTAGTAGATTCAGCTGGTTTCGAGCCATATTTAATAGGTGAAGAGACTGATGAGCGTGCTCAACAAAGTTTGATTGCCAGAGGGTATCAACCATCTACTCATAGAAGTAGATTATTCCAAAAAACAGATTTCGATAATTTTGATAAAATCTATGTAATGGATTCCAATGTTTATAAACTTGCTAAAGAAATGGCTCGTAATGAAAATGATTTAAAAAAAATCGATTATTTAATGAATGAAGTTTATCCAGGTAGAAATATTTCTATAACTGATCCTTGCCTTATGGATGATATTCATGAACTTAATAATGCTATCGAAATGATAGAAACTGCTATTGATAATATTATTGCAAAATACGAGAAATAATATATTATAGAAATATCTTATATTTTTATCCTTTCGAAGTTTAGTCCGTAGGCGGCTGCTACTTTAGTAATGGAAAAGAATGCTTTATGATCTTCATCTTTAATAATACTTAATATTTGATTTCTATCTGTTCTTCTACAGATTACTACTAAAACATCTAAGGGTTCTTTTGTGTACCAACCTATACCTTTTAAAACACTAACGCCTCTGCCCACTTCATTTGTTATTCTATCTGCTATTTGCTGATTTTGTTTAGAAAATATCATGAACTGATAACTTTGTTTATTACCTTCCATCACTAGATCTATTACATATGATACTACAGCCATCACTACATATCCATACATTACTTTTTCTATACTATGAAAAATAAAATATGTAGATCCTATGATGATAATATCACATATTAGTATTACTCTACCTGGTGTGATATTTTTATAATAATTGATTATCAAAGCTATTATGTCTGTTCCACCACTAGCGCTACCTTGAGCAAATACTATTCCTAGTCCTCCACCACATAATGTAGCTCCTATTATTGCTGCCATAAATTTATCTGTAACCAGTGGATCTTTAAATAAAAGTTGAAATACTGATAAAACGATAGCATTTATAACTATTCCTACTATAGTTTTTATTCCAAATTTAGCTCCTATTAATTTAATAGCTAAAGCTACTAATATAGCATTGCCCACCAAAACTGTTAAACCTATAGGTATTTTCATTGTAAACCATAATATACTTGCTATACCTACTAATCCTCCACCTATTATCTCTGATGGTATCAAAAAAGCATTCCATCCGATAGCATTGAGTATCAATCCTATGGTTATTAATAAATATGAACGTACTTCTTTCCAAATCATAGTGTAAATATTTTATGGCAAAATTATTGAATTTATCTAATATGATACAAAAATTGTAATTTTATTATGTTCCATATTCGCTTAGCTCTGTTATTTCAATCAATTTTATTATAAATTTTTTTATTTCAAAAAAAAATTGTACTTTTGCAAAAAAAGGTATTTATATGTTAATAGTAGAATTAAAAGAAGGCGATAGCATTGATAAAGCTTTGAAAAAACTTAAAAGAAAATTTGAAAAAACAGGTATCGCTAAACAAGTAAAAGCTAGACAATTTTATGTGAAACCTTCAGAAAAAGAAAGAGAAAAAAAAGCTAAATCTTTATATAAACAACAACGTATTACTAAAAGCTTAAATGCTTGAAATAGTTCATTAATAGTTTATAATTTCATTTTTTAATGGACTATATTAAAGATTATTTGAATTTTTTAGAGAATAATCAAAGATATTCTCCACACACTATTCATTCGTATAGCATTGATCTATATGACTTTAAAGATTTTATCCAAAATACTTTTGATATAGATTTAATAAATGTCAAACGTATTCACATAAATGATTGGATAATGTCTTTAAGTGAATCAGGTTTAAAGGCTTCTACTATAAATAGGAAAATCGTAGCTTTATCTTCATTTTATAATTTTTTGATAAATAAAAATATTATTACCAAAAATCCAGTGAATAATATTTCAAAACCTAAAATACCTAAACGTATACCTCAATATGTTAAATCTAAAGATTTGAATGCAGATATACTAGATGAAGATTTGGGAACTAATGCTGCAAGCAATTTTGAACCTATGAGAAATATTTTGATTATTGAGATGCTTTATCAAACTGGTATGCGTAGATCTGAATTGGTAAATTTAAAAAATGAAGATATAGATTTATATAGAAAAACTATTAAGGTGCTAGGCAAAAGGAATAAAGAGCGATACATCCCATTTACAGATGATTTTAAAAAGTTAATCCTTGATTATATAAACATAAAAAATGATTTTTTTGCAAATAAGCAAATTGATGATAGCTTTTTTGTATTAAAGAATGGGAAAAAGTTATATGATAAATTTGTTTATAGAGTTGTAAATAGTTATTTGAGTGATATAAATTATATTTCTCAAAAAAGTCCTCATATACTTAGACATACTTTTGCCACACACTTACTGCAACAAGGAGCAGATTTAAATGCTATCAAAGAATTATTAGGACATAGCAGCTTAGCATCTACGCAAATATATGCTCATAGTTCTATTGAGCATATTAAAGAAGTTTATTCAAAGGCTCATCCGAGGTCATAAATTAATATTAAATAAAGATACAATATTTTAAAAAAAGGAGGTTTTATGAAAGTGAATATTAATCCTATCCATTTCAAAACAGATAAGAAATTGGATGAATATATTAATGAAAAAATTACAAAACTATCAAAATTTCATCAAGAAATCATTAGCAGTGATGTAATTTTAAAATTAGAAAATACACCTACGCCAGAGAATAAAATTGTAGAAATAAAATTAGTTATTTCTGGCAACGACCTTTTCGCAACGAAAAAAGCTAAAACATTCGAAGAAGCTACAGATTTAGCTGTAGAAGCTTTGCGTAGACAAATAGAAAAAACCAAAGAAAAATAATATATTAAAAAATTTTTTAATAAAAATTTTTTTAATTGAAAAATAATATATAATTTTGCAAACTAAAATTTTAGGTTGTTTTTTATAATAATATATGATAAAAAGCCGATGTAGCTCAGCTGGTAGAGCAGCTGATTTGTAATCAGCTGGTCGGGGGTTCGAGTCCCTCTATCGGCTCAGTAAATGGGGAGGTACCAGAGCGGTCAAATGGGGCAGACTGTAAATCTGTTGGCTAAGCCTTCGGAGGTTCGAATCCTTCCCTCCCCACTTTTGCGGAAGTAGCTCATCTGGCAGAGCGAAAGCCTTCCAAGCTTTAGGCAGCGGGTTCGAGCCCCGTCTTCCGCTTTTTAGATATTTATGCCTTTGTAGCTCAGTGGTAGAGCACTTCCTTGGTAAGGAAGGGGTCGCGAGTTCAACTCTCGCCGAAGGCTTTAATTAACCAATAAAAAATAAAAACATGGCAAAAGAAAAATTTGAACGTAAAAAACCTCATGTCAATGTCGGTACAATAGGACATATAGACCATGGTAAAACAACATTAACAGCTGCTATTACTCAAATACTAGCTGAAAAAGGTTATGCTCAAGCTAAAAGCTTTTTTGATATTGATAATGCTCCCGAGGAGAAAGAACGTGGTATTACTATCAATACTTCTCATATTGAATATGAAACAGAAAAACGTCACTATGCTCATATAGACTGTCCAGGTCACGCTGACTATATTAAAAATATGGTAACTGGTGCTGCTCAAATGGATGGTGCTATCCTTGTAGTAGCTGCTACTGATGGTCCTATGCCTCAAACACGTGAACATATCTTATTAGCTCACCAAGTAGGTGTCCCTGCTATAGTCGTTTTCATGAATAAAGTTGACCTAGTAGATGACCCAGAGCTTCTCGACTTAGTAGAAATGGATATTCGTGATTTACTGAATTTCTATGGCTATGATGGAGATAATGCTCCTGTAATTCGTGGTTCTGCTTTAGGTGCTCTTAATCATGAGCCACAATGGGTAGAAAAAGTTCTCGAATTAATGGACGCTGTGGATAATTATATCCCTCTTCCTGTTAGAGATGTTGAAAAAGACTTTTTAATGCCTGTAGAAGATATTTTCTCTATCACAGGTCGTGGTACTGTAGCTACAGGTCGTATAGAACAAGGAGTTATTAATTCTGGTGATCCAGTCGAAATAGTTGGACTTAGAGAAGACAAACTAAAAAGTGTTGTTACTGGTGTAGAAATGTTCCGTAAAATATTAGACCGTGGCGAAGCTGGAGATAATGTAGGACTACTTCTGAGAGGTATAGACAAAGACGAAATTAAACGTGGTATGGTTGTTGCTAAACCAGGCAGTATTCATCCACATAAAAAATTTAAAGCTGAGGTTTATATTCTTAAAAAAGAAGAAGGTGGCCGTCATACTCCTTTTAAAAACCACTATCGTCCACAATTCTATTTCCGCACTACAGATGTAACTGGTGAAATTAATTTACCTGATGGTGTAGAAATGGTTTTACCTGGTGATAATATTACTATTCAAGTAGATCTGATCTATCCTATCGCAATGAATAAAGGATTAAGATTCGCTATACGTGAAGGTGGTAGAACTGTAGGTGCAGGTCAAGTAACTGAAATTTTAGATTAATTTTTAGTTAGTTTCCATAATTGCGGGTGTAGCTCAATTGGTAGAGTAGTGGTCTCCAAAACCATTGGTTGGGAGTTCGAGCCTTCCCGCCCGCGTTGATTAATTTTTTAGTATGAAAAAAATTTTAAAACAATTAAAAGAGATTAGAGATGAATTTTTACATAAAGTTACATGGCCATCTTGGGATGAGTTAGTAGAAAGTTCTATCGTAGTGGCTGTAGCTTCAGTAATTATAGCTATTGTTATTTTAGTTATGGATCTTGCTAGTCAGGGTTTAGTTAGTTTTATTTATTAAAAAATTATTAATTTATAATAATGATGCCCGAGAAAGATGATAATCTCCATAAATGGTATGTAATTAGAACAGTTACAGGACAAGAAAAAAAAGTTAAAGAACTTTTAGAAATAGAAATTGATAAAAATAATCTACGTAGTTATATACCTAGAGTATTAGTACCAGTTGAGAAAGTATATCAAATACGTAATGGCAAAAGAATTACAAAAGATAAAAATTACTTTCCTGGATATGTTTTGATAGAAGCTATATTAGATGCTGAGATTATCAATACAATTAAGAATATTCCTAGTGTTTTGGGATTCCTTGGAGATAAAGATAATCCAACTCCTATGAGACCTTCAGAAGTACGTAGGATACTTAGTAAAGTAGATGAGTTAAATGATAAAGGTGAAGAAATAGAACTGTCGTTTTTAGTTGGGGAAAATGTACGTATCATCGATGGTCCTTTTAGTTCATTCATCGGTACAGTAGAAGAAATTAATGAAGAAAAGAAAAAAATAAAAGTTGGTGTTAAGATTTTTGGACGTAAAACTTTATTGGAATTAAGTTATATGCAAGTAGAAAAAGAATCGTAAATAAATAAAATAATGGCAAAAGAAGTAGTAGGAATTATTAAATTACAAATTAAGGGAGGTGCAGCTAATCCAGCTCCACCGATTGGACCTGCCCTTGGATCTAAGGGTTTAAATATTACTGAGTTTTGTAAGCAATTCAATGCTCGTACTCAAAATCAAGCTGGTAAATTATTACCTGTTATTATAACAGTATATGCTAATAAAAGCTTTGATTTTGTTGTAAAAACTCCTCCAGTCGTGGTTCAACTAATGGAAGCTGCTAAAATCCAAAAAGGTTCTGCTGAACCTAATAGAGTTAAAGTAGGAAAGGTTTCCTGGGATCAAATTAAACAAATTGCCCAAGATAAAATGGTAGATTTAAATTGTTTCACAATAGAATCTGCTATGAAAACTATTGCTGGTACAGCTAATAGCATGGGTATAACTGTTACAGGTAATGCTCCTTTCTAATTATTCATTTTAAAATTAAAGAACCATGGCTAAAATACCTAAAAAAAGAAAAGCCGTCCTGGCTAAATATGATAAAAACGCACTCTATAACCTAGCTGATGCTATGAAGATCGTCAAAGAAATTACTTACACTAATTTCGATGCTTCCGTCGATCTAGATATAGTATTAGGTGTAGATCCTCGCAAATCTAACCAAATGGTTAGAGGTACTGTGATGCTTCCTCACGGTACAGGAAAAAAAGTTCGAGTTTTAGTACTATGTGGACCTGATAAAGAAAATGAAGCTAAAGATGCCGGTGCAGACTATGTAGACCTCGAAGAGTATATTGATAAAATCAAATCTGGTTGGACAGATGTAGATGTTATTATTTGTACTCCCGATGTTATGCCTAAAATCGGCCCTTTAGGTAAAATTCTTGGACCACGTGGACTCATGCCTAATCCTAAAACTGGCACTGTTACTATGGATGTGGGCAAAGCTGTTACTGCTGCTAAAAGTGGTAAGGTGGATTTCAAAGTTGATAAGTATGGTATTATTCATTCTCCTGTTGGCAAAGTATCCTTCGATCCAGAAAAATTGGTTGAAAATGCTAAAGAATTAATTAGTACTGTTATGAAATTGAAACCTCCCGCTGCTAAAGGTACTTATATTAAAAAAATTACTGCTTCCAGTACTATGAGTCCTAGTGTAAAAATCGATCCTAAATCTATTGTTTAACTCTTAATGTTATGAAAAGAGAAAAAAAGCAAATTTTATTAGATGAATTAATAGAGCTAGTAAATAATTATGATTATATCTATGTAGTAGATATTAGCGGTCTGAATTCTGTAGATACATTTCTTCTGAGATCTAGATGTTTTAAAGAAAATATTAAACTGCAAGTTGTCAAAAATACTTTATTGCATAAAGCAATGCTTAGTAGTAATAAAGATTATTCTGAAATGTACCCTATTCTTAACGGACCTACTGCTATTATGTATGGTCCTACACCTAATAATGCACCTGCTAAATTAATTAAAAAATTTAGAGAAATTTCTGATAAACCTATTCTGAAAGGTGCTTTCATAGAAAGTGTAGTCTTTATTGGCGATAACCAATTAAATACTTTAGCTACTCTAAAAACTCGCGAAGAACTTATTGCAGATGTAGCATTAGCTCTTAATAATCCATTTAATAAATTATTATCATCCTTGCAAGGTCAAGGACAAAAAATTGCTGGCGTATTAAAAACTCTAGCAGAAAAAGAATAAATTTTTGTTTAACCTAAAAAAAATCATAAAATGGCAGATATTGAAGTATTAGCGGAACAGTTAGTAAACCTGACCGTAAAAGAAGTTAATGATCTTCTTACAATTTTAAAAGAAAAATATAACATTGAACCAGCTGCTGCTCCAGTAATGGTCGCTGGTGGTGTTGCTAGTGAAGGTGGTGCAGCTGCTGCTCAAGAAGAACAAACAGAATTTGATGTAATTCTAAAAGCTGCAGGCCCTCAAAAATTAGCTGTTGTTAAATTAGTTAAAGAAATGACTGGACTAGGCCTAAAAGAAGCTAAAGAATTAGTAGATACAGCTCCTAAGCCTATCAAAGAAAAAATTTCAAAAGAAGAAGCTGATGCATTGAAAAAATCTTTAGAAGAAGCAGGCGCTGAAGTTGAAATTAAGTAAAATGTCTATACTTACTCATTTTAGTATCAGTCTGAGCAATTTTTTAATTGTTCAGACTGATCTTTTGTTTATTTTTAATAAATCATTTTAATGTATTTGTTTAATCATTATTTTATAATTATAAATTTAATATAAAAAACATTTTCAGAAAAAATTAATGAAGTGCGAAAAATTTTTTCATTTATCATTAATCCAATTTTCAGTAAAAAAAATATTATTTTTTAAAAAAGAAATTAAAAAAAATCAGAGATTCTAAAAAATATGAAAGAAAGAATCAAGTTTGGTAAATCCTTACAATACGAAAGTCCAGATCTCTTAGAAGTTCAATTACAATCGTTTAAGGATTTTTTTCAATTGGAGACAACTCCCGAAAATAGAAAAAATGAAGGATTATTTAAAGTTTTTAAAGAAAATTTTCCTATTACAGATTCTCGTGGACTGTATGTTTTAGATTTCGTGGATTATTATATAGATCCACCAAGATATACCATAGAGGAATGTATGGAACGTGGCCTTACATATAGTGTACCATTTAAAGCTCGACTTTATCTATATTGTACTGATCCAGAGCATGAAGATTTCGAAGCTGTTACTCAAGATGTATATCTGGGTCCTATTCCTTACATGACTCCTAAAGGAACGTTTGTGATCAATGGTGCAGAAAGAGTAGTCGTGTCACAAATGCATCGTAGTCCTGGTGTATTTTTCGAAACTACTCGGCATCCTAATGGTGGTCTAATATATTCCGCTCGCATTATACCTCTTAAAGGAACTTGGATAGAGTTTACTACTGATATACAAGGTGTAATGTATGCTTATATAGATAGAAAGAAAAAAGTACCTATGACCACTCTACTACGTGCTATTGGCTATGAAACTGATAAAGAAATTTTAGAAATTTTCAATTTAACTGAAGAAGTTGAAGTTAATGAGAAAAATCTAAAAAATTATATAGGAAGAAAATTAGCTGCTCGTGTTGTGCGTAATTGGATTGAAGATTTTGTAGATGAAGATACTGGTGAATTAACTTCTCTTGAACGTACAGAAGTATTAATTGAACGTGAAACTATTATCGAAGAATTCCATATACCAATAATTTTAAAATCTAATGCAGAAACTATCCTTTTACATAGAGATGATATTAGTACAGAAGACTATTCTGTACTATTCAATACTCTACAAAAAGATCCTGCAAATAATCAACGAGAAGCATTAGAATATATTTATAGACAGCTACGTAATGCTGAACCACCCGACAAAGAAACTGCTTTACAAATCATTGATAAGCTTTTCTTTTCAGATAAGAAATATGATCTAGGTGAGGTCGGTCGTTTTAAAATTAATAAAAAACTAGAAAGAGATACAGTAGATATTAATCAACGAGTGCTAACTCATCAAGATATCATTGATATTATTAAATATTTAATAAATTTAATAAATAACAAAACAGATGTCGATGATATAGACCATTTAAGCAATAGACGTGTTCGCACAGTAGGTGAACAATTGTACATGCAATTTGGTGTAGGATTAGCACGTATGGCTAGAACTATTAGAGAGCGTATGAACGTGAGAGATAATGAGGTGTTTAAACCTATTGATTTAATTAATGCTAAAGCTCTATCATCAGTTATTAATACATTTTTTGGCACAAATCAATTATCTCAATTGTTAGATCAAACAAATCCACTCTCAGAGCTTACTCATAAACGTCGTATTAGTGCTTTAGGTCCTGGTGGTCTAACACGTGAACGTGCAGGTTTCGAAGTGCGTGATGTTCATTATACTCACTATGGGCGTCTCTGCCCAATAGAAACTCCTGAAGGTCCTAATATTGGATTGATTAATTCTCTCACAGTATATTCTCGTATTAATGATTTAGGTTTCATAGAAACTCCATATCGTCGAGTTATCAATGGTGTAGTGCAAATGGATGAAGAACCTATTTATTTGAGTGCTGAGGATGAGGAATTTTACTACATTGCTCCTGCTAATACATTAATAGATGAAAATGGATTAATAGTAGAAGAACAATTGATGTGCCGCTATAGTGCAGATTTCCCTGTCGTACCTCGTGAGCAAATAAACCTTATGGATGTGGCTACTAATCAAATAGCATCAGTATCTGCTTCTTTAATTCCATTTTTGGAAAATGATGATGCTAACCGTGCACTTATGGGATCAAACATGATGCGTCAAGCTGTTCCACTCCTCAATCCAGAAGTTCCTATCGTAGCTACAGGTATAGAAAGTAAAGTAGCCGAGAGCTCTCGTGTCCTTATTAATGCTGAATATGATGGCGTAGTAGAATATGTAGATGCTAAAAAAATAATAATAAAATATGACTTGGATAAAAATGCTAAACTAGCTTCTTTTGATGATGATTCTACAACTTATGAACTCACTAAATTCCTACGAACTAACCAAAATACTATAATTAATCTGATACCAATAGTCAGAAAAGGTGATAAAGTAAAAAAAGGACAAGTTCTTTGTGAAGGTTTCGCTACTAAAGATGGCGAATTAGCTCTTGGAAGAAATCTTTTAGTTGCATTTATGCCTTGGAAAGGGTATAACTATGAAGATGCTATCGTAATATCAGAACGTGTTTTGAAAGAAGATCTATTTACTTCGCTACATATAGAAGAATTTTCTACAGAAGTGCGTGAAACTAAAAGAGGTATAGAAGAATTAACAAATGATATACCAAATGTGAGCATAGAAGCTACTAAAGACTTGGATAATAATGGTATTATTAGAATAGGTGCTGAAGTCACTGAAGGTGATATTTTAATTGGTAAAATCACTCCTAAAGGTGAAACTGATCCTACTCCAGAAGAGAGGTTATTAAGAGCTATCTTTGGCGACAAGGCAGGTGATGTGAAAGATGCTTCTCTGAAAACTCCTCCGGGCTCTGCAGGTACTATTATTGACACTAAATTATTCTCTAGACTTTCTAAAAATAAAAAAGAAAAAGAAAAAGAAAAACATCTTATAGAAAAAGCTGATGCAGAATTCGAAAAAGAGGCAAGTGCTCTTAGAGATAAATTAATAAAAAAACTTATAACTATTACTGAAGGTACAGTTTCTAATGGTGTATTTAATAAATATAAAGTAGAATTAATAGCTAAAGGTGAAAAATTTTCTGCTAAATTATTGCAACGTATAGAAAATTATTTAGATATTAATCCTGAAAATTGGACCTCAGATAATGAAAAAAATAATCTTATAAAACAAGTACTCCATAATTATGAAATCAAGTATAAAGATATTTATGGGAAACTACAAAGACAAAAATATACTCTAAGTGTAGGAGATGACCTACCATCAGGAATAGTAAAATTAGCCAAAGTATATATAGCAACTAAACGTAAACTAAAAGTTGGAGATAAAATGGCTGGTCGTCATGGTAATAAAGGTATAGTTGCTAAAATTGTCCCAGAGGCAGATATGCCATTTTTGGCAGATGGTACTCCTGTAGATGTAGTTCTTAATCCATTAGGTGTGCCTAGCCGTATGAACTTGGGACAAATTTATGAAACAGTATTAGGTTGGGCTGGCAAAAAACTTGGCGTACATTTCGCAACACCTATTTTTGATGGAGCAACTATAGAAGAAACTAATGAATATATTAGAAAAGCTGGGTTACCTGATAATGGACAAGTATATTTATATGATGGTGGCACTGGAGATCGTTTCGATCAACCTACTACAGTTGGTATTATTTATATGATGAAGCTGCATCACCTAGTAGATGATAAAATGCATGCTAGATCTATAGGTCCTTACTCACTTATTACTCAACAACCTCTTGGTGGTAAATCACACTTCGGTGGTCAACGTTTTGGTGAAATGGAAGTTTGGGCTTTAGAAGCATTTGGAGCTTCTCATATATTACGTGAAATTCTTACCGTGAAAAGTGACGATGTTACTGGTAGAGCAAAAGCTTATGAAGCTATTGTTAAAGGGAATAATTTACCTGAACCAGGTATACCTGAGTCATTTAATGTATTAGTCCACGAACTTCGTGGGTTAGGTTTAAAAATAACATTTGAAGAATAGTTTAAAAAATATGGCATTTAAAAGTGATTCAATCCCCACAAATTTTTCAAGTATAATTATCAGTATAGCATCTCCCGATGATATTCTGGCTATGTCTCATGGGGAAGTGACTAGACCAGAAACTATTAACTATCGTACTTATAAACCAGAGAGAGATGGTTTGTTTTGTGAACGTATTTTCGGTCCCGTTAAAGACTATGAGTGTGCTTGTGGTAAATATAAGCGTATTCGCTATAAAGGTATTGTTTGTGATAGATGTGGTGTAGAAGTTACTGAAAAAAAAGTTCGACGCGAACGCATGGGGCATATTCAATTGTCTGTACCTGTAGCTCATACATGGTATTTCCGTTCTAATCCCAATAAAATAGGTGCTCTTCTAGGCTTTAATACTAAGCAAATAAATAATGTTGTTTATTATGAAAAATACGTAGTCATCAATCCTGGTATTATGGCTAAAGAGAACATTAATAAACTTGATTTCCTTAGCGAAGAAGAATATTTCAATATTTTAGAAAATATTCCAATAGAAAATCAGCAATTATCTGATGATAATCCTGATAAATTTATTGCTAAAATGGGTGGTGAAGCTTTGCTAGATTTATTATCAGAACTAGACCTAGATGAGCTGTCTTATCAACTGCGTGATAGAGCTAGTCGTGAAACTTCTCAACAAAGAAAATCTGATCTTTTAAAGAGATTACAAGTAGTGGAAGATTTTCGTGAAGCTCAAACACATATTAAAAATCGTCCAGAATGGATGATCCTAAAAATTTTACCAGTTATTCCTCCAGATCTTAGACCTTTAGTGCCTTTAGATGGTGGTAGGTTTGCTTCTAGTGATTTGAATGAGCTCTATCGTAGAGTTATCATCCGTAATAATAGATTAAAAAGATTAGTAGATATCAAAGCTCCTGATGTGATCCTACGTAACGAAAAACGTATGCTCCAAGAAGCTGTTGATTCTTTATTTGATAATACTCGTAAAGTAGCTGTTACAGGCTCATCACTTAATAGACCTTTAAAATCTTTAAGCGACAGTCTAAAAGGTAAACAAGGACGATTTAGACAAAATCTTTTAGGTAAACGTGTAGATTATTCTGGACGTTCTGTAATCGTCGTAGGTCCAGAACTTAAAATGAATGAAGTGGGTTTACCAAAAGAAATGGCTGCAGAACTTTTCAAACCTTTTATTATTCGACATCTTTTAGAACGTGGCATTGTTAAAACTGTGAAATCTGCCAAAAAAGTTATTGAAAGAAAAGATCCTGTTATCTGGGAAATATTAGAAAATGTGTTGAAAGGTCATCCAGTTATGCTAAATCGTGCTCCTACATTACATAGATTGAGTATTCAAGCTTTTCAACCTAAAATGATTGAGGGTAGGGCAATACAATTGCATCCATTAGTATGTACTGCTTTTAATGCAGACTTTGATGGTGATCAAATGGCTGTGCACGTACCTCTTGGCAATGAAGCAGTAGCTGAAGCTCAAATATTAATGCTTGCCACACATAATATTTTAAATCCTGCTAATGGTGCTCCTATTGCTGTTCCTTCTCAAGATATGGTCCTTGGATTATATTATTTAACAAAAGAAAGAAAAAGTACTCCAGAGCAAATAATAAAAGGTGAAGGCAAAATTTTCTATTCTAAAGAAGAGGCTTTATTAGCTTATAATGAAGGTAAAGTAGATATGCATGCCGTAGTGAAAGTGTTGATTAACGACAAAAACGGCAAACCATCTCTTATAGAAACTACTATTGGTAGAGTAATTATGAATGAAATTGTTCCTGAAGAGGTTGGTTTTATAAATAAAGTGATTACTAAAAGTATTATTAGAGACATTATTGCTGATGTTTTAAAAGCTACAAATAATGTCGTAACTACTCAATTTCTAGATGACGTGAAACACTTAGGTTATCAAATAGCATTCAAAGGTGGATTATCTTTTAATTTGGGTGATTTAATAATACCAGAAGAAAAAGTTGATATTATCAATGAAGCTAAAGAAGAAGTAGACGAGATAATGGCAAATTATAATATGGGCTTAATTACTAATAATGAGCGCTATAATCAAGTAATAGACACATGGACACATGCTAATGCCAAATTAACTCAAATATTAATTAAACAAATAGCTAATGATAAACAAGGTTTCAATCCTGTTTATATGATGTTAGATTCAGGTGCTAGAGGTTCTAAAGAGCAGATACGTCAGCTATGTGGTATGCGTGGATTGATGGCTAAACCTCAAAAGAGTGCTACTTCTAGCTCAGAAATTATTGAAAATCCTATTATAGCAAATTTCAAAGAAGGCTTGTCAATGCTTGAATACTTTATTTCATCACACGGTGCTAGAAAAGGATTAGCAGATACTGCTCTTAAAACTGCAGACGCTGGTTATCTAACTCGTAGATTAGTTGATGTAGCACAAGATGTCATTGTTACTGAAGATGATTGCGGTACTTTACGTGGCTTAATAGTTAGTGATCTACGTAATGGTGATGAAATTGTTGAATCTTTATATGATCGTATTTTAGGTAGAGTCTCTCTGCATGATATACAAAAGCCTATTACTGGTGAAATAATTGTTCATGAAGGTGAAGAGATTACTGAGGATAAAGCCCAAGCTATAATAGATGCTGGTATCACAGAAGTAGAAATTCGCTCAGTACTCACCTGCGAATCTAGACATGGTGTATGTGCTAAATGCTATGGTAGAAATTTAGCTATAGGTAAATTAGTGAATATGGGAGAGGCTGTTGGTGTGATAGCAGCACAATCTATTGGTGAACCTGGTACTCAGCTTACATTACGTACTTTCCATATTGGTGGTGCAGTAGGTAATGTGGGTATAGAAAGTAAAATTATTGCTAAAAATGATGGAATCGTTCATTTTGATGAACTTAGATATTTAGAGTATGATAATAATGGTAATAGTAATTACTATATTGTCATGGGTCGTTCTGCTGAAGTGCATTTACTAGATCCTAATACAATGACTATTTTGCAATCTGCTAACATTCCTTATGGTTCTAAACTTTATAAGTTAGAAGGTGAGCAAGTAAAAAAAGGAGAAATTATCTGTGAATGGGATGCGTATAATTCCTTAATTATAAGTGAGGTTGCAGGTAAAGTAGTATATAATGATGTTATCGAAAACGTTACTTTTAAATATGAAATAGATGAAAATACTGGACATAAGGATAGGATAATCATTGATTCTAAACAGAGAGGTAAAATTCCTCAAATAATAATTACTTCTGCAGTGGGTGATGTTTTAAAAGTTTACGATTTACCTGTTGGGGCAAATATTTTAGTGGATGATGGACAATTAATAAAAGCTGGTGATAATATAGCCAAAATACCACGTGTAGTAGGTAAAGCTAGTGATATCACAGGTGGATTACCACGTGTGCAAGAGTTATTTGAAGCTAGATCTCCAATAGATCCTGCTATTGTTGCAGAAATCGATGGTATAGTTAGCTTCGGTGCTAAACTTAAAAAGGGTAATAAAGAAGTTATTATAACTTCTAAAACGGGCGAAGAAAGACATTATTTGATTCCAGTTACTAAACAGATCCTAGCTCAAGAGGGAGATTTTGTTAAAGCTGGTACTGCACTTTCAGATGGTCCTATCTCTCCATTAGATATATTAGCTATTAAAGGTCCTACTAAAGTGCAAGAGTACCTTGTTAATGAAATTCAAGAAGTCTATCGTTTACAAGGTGTTAAAATCAATGATAAACATTTCGAAGTTATTGTTAAACAAATGATGCAAAAAGTTGAAATCGTTGATCCTGGTGATACTAGATTTTTAGAAGGTGAGTTAGTAGATAGATTTATTTTTAATGATGAAAATGATAAAATCTTTAATATGAAAGTAGTAACAGACCCAGGTGATAGCGATTTACGTCCAGGTATGTTAGTTACAGCCAGACAACTAAGAGATATTAATTCTGTACTTAAACGTAGAGATATGAATTTAGTACAAGCTAGGGATGCACAGCCTGCTACTGCTAAACAGGTGCTACAGTCCATTACTAGAGCTGCTTTGCAAACACAAAGTGTATTATCTGCTGCCTCTTTCCAAGAAACAGTAAAAGTATTGACTAATGCTTCTGTGAAAGCCACTAAAGATAATTTACAAGGCCTTAAAGAAAATGTTATTGTTGGTCATCTAATACCAGCTGGTACAGGTATCCGTCAATATGATAACTTGATTGTTGGATCTATGGATGAATACGAGGCTTTAATAGAATCAAAAAAAGAATTACAAAATCAATAAATTATGAGCGAAAAAGATAAAAAAGAAAATCAAATAAATGTCTTCTTACCACCTGAGATAGCTGATGGTATTTATTCAAATTTAGCTATTATTTCACATTCTCCTGATGAATTTGTAATAGATTTTCTATCATTAGTGCCAGGAGTTTCAGATGCTAAAGTGAAAAGTAGAATTATTTGCACCCCTCAACATGCTAAAAAACTTTTAAGGGCTTTATCAGATAATATCCAACGTTATGAAAATAGTTTTGGCGAGATTATAGAACATGAACAAAAAATGCCAAATATAAATACTAATTTCTACGGCGAAGCATAAAATAATTATTTTAATTATATCTGTAAAAAGAGCTACCATAAAAAGTAGCTCTTTTTTTATTTATTAAATATTTTTTATCAAATTGTAAGTATTTTCATTAATGAAAAAATTAGTTTTGTCATTATATTCTATATGTTAATAATATTAATATTGATCTCTAATTTAAATATATAATCAATTTCCCTATTTATTAATAAATCATATTAAATTTTGTCATTTAATTTAATTTTATAAAATTAATGTATAATTTAAATATAATAAATATTTATTGGTCTAAATAAATATATAATATAGCTAAAATATATAAAAAATAGAGATAATTTTATAAAATACACTGAGATAATATAAAAAAATATATTAAATTTGTTTATTGAAAAAATTGTTAATGTTTTTTTATAATAAATCTTAAAATATAGTTCATGAAAAAAATTTTTACTTTTTTGATTTTTATTTTGATTATTCAAATTGAATTATTCCCTCAATGTTATAATTGTAATAGTAATTATCCAACTTCTACGCAATCAATTAGTCCAGAACAAACTATAACTGTAAGTACATGTGTATATGGTGGAGAATATTCTTTTTATAATGTAACATCAGGAGTTACGTATACATGGGAAACTTGTGGTGATACAGATTTTGATACACAGCTAACTTTATTTCAAGGCTCTAGTTGTGGTAGTGGAACGGTTTTAGCATATAATGATGACGGTTGTAGTACACAATCTTCTATTACATGGACAGCAAATTTCACAGGTGTTGTTACTTTATTAGTTAGTAAATATAATTGTCAAAATCAATCTACTTGCATGACTTTGAATTGGAGTGCAAGTGGTGGTAGTGGAGGTAGTACTGGTGCTACCTGTTCTACTGCTGAACCATTTTGTACTGGCACTACTTATAATTTTCCTGCAGGTGTTAATAGCGGAAGCGGTGAAACTGGTCCGAATTATTGTTGCTTGGGTTCTACACCAAATCCGGTATGGTATTATCTATTTATTGACCAACCTGGCAATATAGAAATATATATTCATAGTAGTCCTCAAAAAGATCTTGATTTTATTTGCTGGGGACCTTTTACAAATATTGATGATCCTTGTATATATCCGACAACATATTTAACTAATAGTGGGGGCTGTTCTAGTCATCATGCTTCTGGTCCTGGTGGAGGATATCCATCTGGTAATACTGTTGATTGCAGTTATAATAGTTCTTGGGAGGAGTGGTGTTATATACCTAATGCTCTGACTGGACAGTTTTATATATTATTAATAACAAACTATTCTAATCAAGCATGTAATATTATTTTTGAGCAAACAAATGTAGGACAACCAGGTGCCGGTAGTACTAACTGTAATATAGTAATATGTGATATGTCGAACATTACTGCTACTCCCTCAGCTTGTAATCCATCTACAAATTTTTATTCAGTATCTGGTACTATTACTTTTACAGATCCACCTACTTCTGGACAATTAATAGTTACTGATAATAGCGGTGCTTCCCAAACTATTAATGCTCCTTTCACTAGCCCTACTAGCTATACAATTAATAATATAAATTCAGATGGTATTACACATACAGTAACTGCTCAATTTACAAATGCACCTTCTTGTACTGCTTCTATTACATATAATGCACCATCAGCATGTAATATTTGCAATGCTAATGCAGGACCTGATAAAACTGTATGTGGATTGACTACAAATTTAGAAGCCGTAATAAATTCAGGCAATGCTTCATATCATTGGTCTCCAACTGCAGGTATTAATTTTGCTAATGTTAACTCACCCACTACCTCTATTACAGCAACTACTCCTGGAGTTTATACACTTACATGGAATGTTACTTCTACATATGGTGTCACCTGTACTGATCAAGTAGTTATTACTTTTGATAAACCAACGGTAACAGCATCAGCAAGTCCAGCAGCAATATGTAATGGAGCTACCTCAGTATTAACAGCAAGTGGAGCAAACACCTATAGTTGGAATACAGGAGGCAATACAGCCAGCATAACTGTAACACCAAGCTCAACGACGAC
>Ga0208041_1000052_pt1 | contig 151695 bp, 112 predicted proteins | sample AD_SCU002_MetaG_FD_184453 | JGI IMG/M metagenome (GOLD analysis project Ga0208041, IMG submission 184453) | Active sludge microbial communities of municipal wastewater-treating anaerobic digesters from China - AD_SCU002_MetaG (SPAdes) (version 2) | ecosystem: Engineered > Bioreactor >... | reverse complement strand
TTTCCTTTTAATGGGTACAATATATTTAAATCCTTTCCCCTTGTCAAGTACTTTTTTATCTTTATTTGATATTTTTTTCCCTCATTCGTTAACTTGTATTTTATCGTATAAAACCAAATCTGCAACACCCTGCTGAGCCGGATTAATCGCCAAAAGAGCGCCTAATCTAAGCTTAGTATTTCAGGCTTTGAGTTGTCTATCTCACCGCTTTCCGTTTCTTTAGGTTCTTCTTCTTTTTTTGCTGGTCTGCTTTCCTTTAGAAGTTCCTTAACGCTGAGACTTAACTTTCCGTTTTCTGTTTTTATTAATTTAACTGTTACTTTGTCCCCTTCTTTATAGTAGTCCGTGACTTTGTTTACACGTTTCTTGTCAATTTGCGAAATGTGTAATAATCCTTCCTTGCCAGGTAGTATTTCTACGAAAGCACCAAAATCAACTATCTTCGTTATGGTTCCTTCATATACTTCTCCCACTTCTGGAGGGGCGGTCATTGCATGGATCTGTTTCCTGCAGCTTTCTGCATTCTCAAGGTTTGGACTTGCAATTGTTACCTGTCCGGAGTCATCAATGTGTATCTCTACTCCAAACTGCCTCTGCATGCCCTGAATCGTTTTACCTCCGGGTCCAATGATCATTCCAATCTGATCTGTGGCTACACGGATGGTTAATAACCGCGGTGCGAAAGGGGAAATATCCGGCTTCGATTGGGAAATTACATTGTTCATTATGCCTAGAATGTGTTCTCTTCCCGCTTTTGCCTGTTCAAGTGCCTCTTCCATTATCTGGAAGGATATACCTTCTATCTTTATATCCATTTGGAATCCTGTGATTCCGTCTTTCGTACCGGCTACCTTGAAGTCCATATCACCCAGATGATCTTCGTTGCCAAGTATGTCTGATAATATCGCGTACTTATCACCTTCTTTTATAAGACCCATTGCAATTCCGGCTACCGCTTTCTTTATTGGTACTCCGCCGTCCATTAATGCAAGCGATCCTCCGCATACTGTTGCCATTGAGGATGATCCATTTGACTCAAGTATGTCTGAAGTTAATCTTATCGTATAAGGGAATTCCGATTCCGGTGGAATCATGTTTTTTAACGATCTCTCAGCTAAATTTCCATGACCAATTTCCCTTCTCCCGGGTCCCATGATTCTTCCTACTTCACCTACACTGAATGGCGGGAAGTTATAATGTAAGATGAATCGTTTTGTGTGTTCGGCCAAAAGTCCGTCAATTATTTGTTCGTCGTCCTTTGTACCTACGGTTAATGAGGAGAGTGACTGCGTTTCGCCTCTCGTAAACAGGGCGGAACCATGTGTTCTCGAAAGAATTCCAAGTTCGATGGTTATATCCCGTATTTGCTTTGTGTTCCTTCCGTCAAGTCGGATACCTTCTTTTAATATCCTGTCTCGCATCATTTCCTTCTCCATGTCGTGAAGTAACAATGCTATCTCCTTCTCCATCTCAGGATATTTTTCTGCAAGTGTAGTCTTTACGGTTTCAAGCAAATCTGCATTTGCAGTTGCCCTTTCTTCCTTCATTAGTACACTGGATACTATTGTCTTGCACTTTTCTTCTGCTAGTTCATAAACATCCTTCTTCAGATCCTCATTAATTGCCTTTGGCGTAAGTTCTCTTTTCGTCTTCCCGGCTTCTGCCTGGAATTCTTTCTGAAGGATAACAATTTTTCTTATTGCTTCATGAGCCAGTTTAAGCGCTTCAAGCAATTCCGCTTCGGTAACTTCCTTTGCTTCCCCCTCAACCATCATTATCGAATCCTCCGTCCCTGCAACAACTAATTCTATGTCACTGAGTTGGATTTCTTTATGTGTGGGATTTATAGTATACTCGCCATCAACTCTCCCGACTCTAACCTCTGCTATCGGTCCGTTGAACGGAATATCCGATATACTTAGTGCCGCGGATGCCCCTATAGCTCCTAGTACGTCTGAATCATTCTCTCCGTCAAATGAGAAAACCTGCGCGTATATCTGGGTTTCATTCTTATATCCGTCTGGGAATAAGGGCCTTATTGGTCGGTCTATCAATCTTGCGCTTAACACTTCCTTCTCTGATGGCTTTCCTTCCCGTTTTATAAATCCGCCTGGGAATTTTCCTGCCGCGGATGTCTTCTCTCTATATTCGACCTGAAGGGGGAAGAAATCCTTTTCTTCCGTTGGATCCGGACCCGCTACCGCGGTAACTAAAACTTGGGAATCGCCGTAGCGAACCATTACCGCTCCATTTGCCTGTCGCGCCATTTTCCCGGTTTCTAATGTTAGGGTCTTGCCCCCTATTTCTACACTTTTCGAATAAATCATTTAATCTTACCTTTACTTTCTAATATTCAATTCTTTTATGATCGCTCTGTATCTTGCAATATCTTCTTTTATTAAATAGTCGAGCAACCTTCTTCTCTTACCAACCAGCATCATTAATCCTCTTCTGCTATGATGGTCTTTTTTGTGAACCGAAAAATGACCGGTTAAGTCATTGATTCGTTTTGTGATTAATGCAATCTGTACTTCCGCACGACCGCTGTCTTTCTCGTCTTTACCAAATCTTTTGATAATCTCGAGTTTTTCTTCTTTTGTCATTTTACTTTTACTCCTATTGTATTTGATTAATCTAACCCCAGAAATAACCGGGACTAATTATTTAATAAACTTTTCGCTCTTTCTATATCTTTCTTTATCTGAGTTTTGAGATCCTCAACACTCTCAAATTTTTTTTCGTTCCTCAGTTTTTCAACGAATAATACTTCTAACTCTTCTCCGTATATCTCTTCGTTGAAATTGAATATATGTACTTCCTTCGTAATCTCTGTTCCGCTGTTGAACGAAGGACGTGTTCCTATATTCATAACCCCTTCGTACATTTTACTGCTGTATTTTACTCTTACCGCATAAACCCCCATTGGCGGGATTAGTAATCCGCTTTCGGAAAAATCTAAATTCGCAGTCTGAAAACCAAGTTTCCTTCCTCTCATATCCCCGTGTATTATCTTTCCGGTTAATGTGTATTCCCGTCCAAGCATTGAATTAGCATTTCTCACTTCACCATTCTCAAGATAATGCCTTATCTTTGTACTGCTTACTGTCTCTCCGTTTACTGAAACAGGGGAGAGGGTTGTAACCTCAAAACCATATTTCAAACCGAGCTGCCTGAATAAATCTATGTCTCCGTCACGATTCTTTCCGAACTTGTGGTCATAACCAAGTATAACCTCCTTCAAGCCGGTCTTCTCGTACAAATACTTTTCAATGAATTCATTTGAAGAAATATTTGCAAATTCCATATTGAACTCAACCACAAGCAGTACGTCAATCCCCAAGTCCTCAATTAGTCGTTTCTTATTTTCAAAAGTGCTCAAAAGCGCAACTTTTTTAAGTCCCGGTTTATTTTTCGACTCATCTCGGTTAAAATGATTCTGAAGCACCATTCGCGGATGTGGCTCAAATGTTACAAGAACGCTTCTGGAATTGTTCTCCTTTGCTTTTCCCACAACAGTCTCAATAATTTCCCTGTGCCCCACATGCAGACCGTCAAAAGTCCCTATGGTTAAAACAGTATCCTTATCCTTATTTATGCTTTCAAAATCTCTGTAAATTACCATTCGAAAATATTTTTAACCTAAGCTACAAAGATACAGCTTTTTTGCGAAATAATGAAATTAATTTAACCCCAAAACCCCCTCATCTCACCCACCCAAATCTCCTTCCAAAGCATCCCGGAACCGCACAAAATCAACCCCCGGAACCGAAAATTCAATTAAAAATTGCGTTTTTCAATATTATCATCCTCAGATACCCCAAATATAGATCCCACATTGTCATAAAACCGTGGAAAAGCCGTAGTAAAGCCGTGGTAAACCCGTCCTAAACCCATGCTAAAACCATCCACCTGACCTTCTCTCCTTTTCACCCAAATCCCCCCCCGATCTCCTGAAAAAAACAAAAAAAAATCCCTTCCAAGAAGGGATTTTTTAATAATTCTTTAATCGTTTCCTTTTACAGCATCAGTTTCTTAATTAAACTTTATACTGATTGCAAATTCTCAGATTATCCTCTTTATAAGCTTGAAGAACTTGAATGGTACATACTTGAATGGCAGATCAATCCACGTTGGTGTTTTCACTACTGACCTTCGGTTGCTGAATGCAAGAAAACTCTCCCGGCCGTGGTATTTTCCCATTCCGCTGTTGCCAACTCCGCCAAAGGGCAGATTTTTATTCGTAATGTGCATCAGTGTGTCGTTAACACATCCTCCCCCTGAAGTGGTTTTGTGAAATACTTCCCTGGCTTTTCCGTTTTTACCGAAATAATAAAACGCAAGAGGTTTCTCATTTTCATTTATGTACTTGATCGCTTCATCAATATTATCGTATGTCATTACCGGCAGTATCGGCCCGAAAATTTCTTCATTCATCACAGGATATTCCGGTTTGATATCATCAATAATTGTTGGCGCTATGAATCTTTCCGGTTCATCTGTCTCCCCGCCATATCGGATTGTCCCGTGCTGCATCAGATTTTTTAACCTCTCAAATGCCTGCTTGTTCACTATCCTTGGGAAATATTTGCTGCTCTTGATATCTTTACCAAACATTTCGTCAATACTTGATCCTAATTCCTTTATCAGTTTTTCTTTTAGTGAACTGTGCACAAAAACATAATCCGGGGCAATACATGTTTGTCCCGCATTAATCGTTTTTCCCCAGGCAATTCTTTTAGCGGCTAACTTTACATTTGCCCCTTTATCCACAATGCACGGACTCTTTCCCCCCAGCTCCAAAACCAGGGGAGTCAGATGTTGCGATGCCGCCTTCATTACTATCTTTCCCAGCATCGGACTTCCGGTAAAGAAGATCATGTCAAATCTTTTCTCCAGCAGCATGGAATTCACATTCCGTCCCCCTTGCACTACAGCAATATAATTCTCCGGGAACACTTCCTTGATCATCTCTTCCATAACCGTCGCAACTGTCGGCGTGTATGGAGAGGGCTTTAATATTGCGCAACAGCCTGCAGAAATTGCCCCGACAAGCGGATTCATCAGCAACTGAAAAGGATAATTCCAGGGTGCTATTATTAGTGCCAGCCCAAGCGGTTCATGGATTATACTGCTCGAGGAGGGAAGAACGTGCAGGGGAGTTATTACTCTTTTCGGACTTGCCCATTTCCTGATATGCTTAATATGAGTATCAATTTCCGCCATCACTATGCTTATTTCTGTTAAATAAGCCTCCTCATAAGATTTATGCAGATCAGTCCAAAGCGCATCCGTAATTTTATTCTCATACTTTCTTATTCCCGCCCTGAACTTCAACAGATTTTTCAGTCTGAACGAAACATCCTTTGTATTATTCTTGCTAAAAAAAGCTCTTTGCTTTTTTATTAATTCCTCTATTCTTTCAATCCTGGTATCTTCCATAAAACCTTTCCCGGTTATTTTTGATGACCTTTGAAGCTGTCCATTGCACTGTATATCTTTAGCACTTTCCCCATTACAAAATCAAATGCTGCAATTGGTAAAAGCCCCTGGCTTAATCTTACAAAATGCACTGTCCACGGCATACTGACAAATATTTTATTCTTCTCAATCCCCCTTATTATTTTTCTCGCCGCTTTTTCCGGATCCAGTATCGGCACAAGCGACCTCACCCCGTCAAACATCCCCGTATTGATATAATAAGGAGTAACTGTAGTCACCCCAACATTTTTTTTCAGCATTTTCATCTCAAGTCTGAGACTGTCAGACCAGCCCACCGCTGACCATTTACTTGCCACATAAACCGACATTCTCGGATTCGATACCAACCCCGCCGAAGAGGCAATAGTGCATACATGTCCCGCGTTTCTTTTTAGCATATCGGGAAGGAATTCGAGCGTAACATACATTGGTGCAAGTGCGTTAATATTCATCGTCCACTCAATATCCCGCTGCGTGTGATCGCTGAAATGCTTTCCCACCACCACTCCCGCGTTATTAATCAGGACGTCAACAAACCCATGCTCAGACTTAACCCTTTCTGCTACTGATTTAATCAGAACAGGATCACCAACGTCGGCTGTATATCCTGACACCTTTCCAAGCTTGGAGAACTCTGAGAGAGTTGAATCGATTTTCTTCCGGTCAATATCCCAGATAATCAATTCGGCACCCCGTTCAAGGACAATCCGTCCCATAATTTTTCCGATACCGGACGCACCTCCGGTAATCAATACGATTTTGTCTTTTAAATTTTTCATACCCCAAAATTAACCAAAACCCGCCACCCCAACAAATAAAAAAGTTTTGCTTTAGAACTCTTTATTTCCGGTTACTTAAAATTAATTGATAATTTTTCCCGGCTGTTTAATCTTTCTTTAAACTAAAAATAATATTACTTTGTCAAAGTGATATAAATATAGTATTTTTATTATCCTTTTTCAACTCATGGAGTTTATATGGTTAAGTGGCTTTGTGTAATTTGCATAGTTTCTTCAGTGGTCTTGGCTCAGAATCCTTTACCGCTTCAGACATCTTCACTCTTTTCGGGATCGGGAAATTGTGCTACTTGTCATACTGGAAATGGTACTGTCCTCTCTGAGAATGGGGTTGACATTTCCCCTACCACTCACTGGCGATCGTCTATGATGGCTAACTCCTCCAAAGATCCTTTCTGGAGGGCTATTGTTGAAGAGGAAGTACACGAACATCCTCAACTTCAAAGCTTGATTGAAAATACTTGTACCCGCTGCCATGCTCCTGCCGGAAACAGACAATCAATCCAAAATGGGGATTCCTCTTACTCTATGGCTCAAATGAAACTTGATCCCCTCGCAAATGATGGAGTCTCCTGTACTGTCTGCCATCAATTTAAAAGTAATAACTATGGAACAACATCCAGTTATACGGGTGGTTACAACATTACTTCTGAAAGATTAATATACGGACCTTATTCAAATCCATTTGCTCCTCCAATGATTACTAATACAAATTATACTCCGGTTTTTACTGAATCCATACACAAGTCGGAACACTGTGCCACTTGTCATACATTGTTTACTCCAACAATTGATTACAACGGAAACATTGCCGGAGTATTCCCGGAACAAACTCCCTATCTCGAGTGGAAAAATAGTAAATATCGAAATGAGGGTGTTGAATGCCAGACTTGCCATATGCCAATAACTAATACTCCCGTTGATATTGCTACTGCTCCTCCTTTTAATACGACTCTTAGAACTCCGTTTTGGAAACATCTCTTCGCCGGCGGGAATAAAGTTTTGAATAGAATATTGAATAATAATATTAATTTACTTGGAATAACAGCTTCGAATACTAATTTTGACACAACTCTCTCATATACAAAAAATATGCTTGAAACTAAAGCAACCGACCTTTCTTTGCAGGTAACCTATTCTCAGAACTTTCTGTTTGCAAATATAACGGTTGAAAATCTTTCAGGTCATAAACTCCCTACCGGAATACCTTACCGCAGAATGTGGTTACATCTTACTGTTAAAGATCAAACCAATAATGTGATTTTCGAATCGGGAAATTGGAATGACCAGGGGGAAATTATCGGAATTGATTCTCCCTACGAACCCCATCATAATTTGATTACTGACCAAAACCAGGTGCAAATATACGAGACCATCTTAAAGGATGTTAATGGCTCTGTGACAAAAAATCTTCTCCGGTCTGCCGGCTATTTGAAGGATAACAGAATTCCTCCCGCTGGCTTTACTTCAAGTCACCCGAGCTATGACTCAACTTCAATTGCCGGAGAGGCAGCATTGGATACTAATTTCAATTGGAATGGTGTGATTGAGGGGACAGGTTCAGATATTGTGACCTATAAAATCACCGTCCCGGAAAATGGGCAATATTACGTCTCTGCTGAACTTTGCTATCAGCCTTTTAGTCCTGGATTGATTGGGTATTTGCAGGGTATTAATTCTCCGGATATTCAGCAGTTTATGTCTCTCTACGCGACTTCGGATAAATCCCCCTCAATAATGAAAACCATTTCCTCTCCTTGGATAACAAATACAAAAAAAGAAGAGAATTTGGTAACAAAATTTCGACTCTTTCAAAACTATCCTAATCCTTTTAATGCACAAACTAAAATTAGATATTCAATACCGGAAGGAATTAACGAATATGTGATTTCATCAATTAAAATTTATGATATCCGGGGTAACGAAGTTGCGACTCTGTTAAACGAGAGAAAGTCACCGGGTGAATATAGCCTGCTTTTCGATGCAGCCGGTCTCCCAAGCGGTATATATTATTATAGATTATCATCCGGTAACTTTTTTGAGACAAGAAAGATGGTCTTGTTAAAATAAATTGTAAGACATAAAGCCAGGTAATTCAAAATAATTTCCTGGTAAGCTGGAAGGGAAGTCCTGAAGCATCAAAGCAACCTGATATTTCTCCTGGCAGATATACATAGAAGGAAACATAAGGGCGGAAAAACATGCAGCATGTCTTGATTCTTCTGCTTTTCCTCGGACATTCAACTCATTCATCCATTCAACTTAATGACCGTTCCACTTTTTTATTATCCGTCTTCCTCCGACTGAGTCGGATTCTGTCTTCCGTCCTCTGTTTTCTTGTCTTATATCCTTAGAAAAAAATAAATGCGACACACACTTACAATCCGACGCTCCGAATCCCTTTACCGGTATAAATCCTTTCGCCACAAACTCTTGCGCATAAAGACACTCTTTCCTTACAGGTTCAGCATCAAAAATAACATCCGTAATTTTCCCTTTCTCGAGCAGATAATCGATATGCCATCTGATCTTCTTCTCCTTTGAAAAATGTCTCCTCACCCGGTTATATAATCCGTTTTTCCCAAGAGCGCTGCCGCAGTAATAATAATATCCCAGACGAAACTCAATTGGTGCTTTACTCAGCTTCCCCACAGACAACGCAGTTCGTTTATCCAGCTTTATCTCCAGAACATACGTCCCACTTTTGCCGGATAGTTTTTTAATTAATCCATTTTCCATAAACCGGTTTACTCTTTACTTATGAGCCCAAGCGCTTTTAGTTTTTTATAAAGATTGCTCCGGTCAAAACCAAGTTCTTCCGCTGTTTTCTTCACATTTCCATTATTATTCTCCAGAGCCTCTCTGAGAAAATCAATTTCAAATTCTTTTCGGTGATCTTTGTAACTTCCCCCCTGTTTTTCAATCTCTCTGGCAAAATGATTTGGGGTATAATCGAACGCACGAAAAATTTGTTCTGCACCTATCTCATTTCCGTCAGTAAATAAAATAAGTCTGTCCACAAAATGTTTTAGCTCCCTTATATTTCCATCCCATCTCTGATTTTTAAGGATTCCCATCACAGATGAATTTACTTTGGTAATGTTCTTGTTGTGTTTTTCGCACGAATTCACAAGGAAATAATTAAATAATTCCGGAATATCTTCCGCTCTCTCGCGCAGAGGGGGAATATCAATATGCAGATACTTCAAACGGTAGAATAAATCTTGTCTGAAAAGCCCTTTGTTTACCAACTCCTGCAGGTCCTTATTTGTTGCTGCCACAAAGCGTACATCCACTTTCGCGCTTGTTGCTTCTCCAACTTTGGATATCTCCTGGTTTTCCAGCACCCTTAACATTTTTGCCTGCAACTCAGGACTCATGTCCCCGATCTCGTCCAGAAACAAAGTCCCCTTATCCGCTGCCTGTATTTTTCCCACTCTTGTTTCAGAAGCCCCGGTGAATGCTCCCTTCACATGTCCGAACAATTCGCTTTCAAGCAGGTCTTTATGGATTGCAGCGCAATTAACTGTTACCATTTTTCCCCCTTTTCTGTTACTCATCATATGAATGGCTTTTGCGGCAACTTCTTTGCCTGTCCCGGTTTCCCCTGTGATAAGCACTGTAATATCAGTTGGGGCAGCTCTTTTTATCAGTTCTTTAACATCCAGAATTCTTTTTGAGCTCCCTATAAAATCGAACTGCGCTTTAAGTTCCTCGTAATATGTTTCCTTCTCAATTAATATCTGTTTCATCTTTATGGCATTCATCAGAGATACCGTCAGCCGGTTATGATCTATCGGCTTTTCCACGTAATCAAATGCCCCATGCCTTATACAGTCAACCGCCATGGTAATTGAACTTTGCCCCGAAACCATTATTATTGGCACGGTGGGGGATATCTGTATCATCTGTTTCAGGAGTTCCGATCCGTTCAGCGCAGGGATTTTGATATCCAGTAGTACACAATCATATACCCGTTCTCTGAACATTTCTAACCCTGTCAAGGGGGATGTGGTAGTTTCTACCTCAAAATAATGCGGAGCTGTGGTTAAAAACTTTTTTACCGACAGCAAGAACGACGGCTCATCATCAATAACTAATATGCGGTGTTTCAAAACTTTTCCTCTCCTTATACTATTTCCTTAAACTCTTCGCTGCTTACTGATGCAAATTCTAACGAAAAAGTGGTTCCTTTTCCAAATTCGCTCTCAAAGCTTATAATCCCTTTATGGTCTTCACATATTTTCTTAGCAATAAACAGGCCAATCCCTGTTCCGTCTTTTTTCGTGGAGATATAAGGGGAGAAGAGTTTCTCTTTAAGTTCCGGTGTTATCCCGGTCCCGTCATCGCTGATATCAATCCTGACAATCCTGCTTTTCTTCTCATTATCCGGTGTGTTTTTAATAACTATTCTGATTTTTCCCTTTCCACTTACTGCGTCAATTGCATTCTCTGTTAAAATCTGAAACAACTGACCAAGTTGAAAAGGATCTCCCCATATAAGACTTTCCTCCCCGAATTCCTTGACTAAGGATATCTCTTTAGTCCCGAAAAATTGCGAAAACTTCTGCAGTGTCTCTTCCATAATCTGTGCAACTGACACAATCTGGTAATTTACGGTTTCCATATTAATAAACTTCAGAAAATTTTTCGTCAGGTTTCTTACTCTGCTTAGTTCATTTATTATCCCGTCAAATTCTTCGCTTCTCTCCCGGTCAAGTAGATTCTCTTCAGCTATTGCATTCTTCAGAGTTTGTATCCCAAGCGCCACAGATGAAAGGGGAGTCTTTATATCATGAGCAATTCGTAAAACCGACTTTGCCCATATCTTCGTTCTTTCTAATAATATTGCTTCCGTGTAGTTCTCAATCTCAATTAAGTATCCGAGCGTTATCCACCTGAACAATATAAATGGAGTTGCGCTCACCATTCCGTTTATTTGTGTCTCCGGGGTAGAGTAGAAAAAAGAGTTCTGAACTGGTCTGTTGTAATATTTTGCCTCATCAATTGTCGATAGAATTTCCTTTTTATCTGCAAACAAATCCTTTACCGCCGGTTTTCTCTTTAAAGATTTGCCAAGATTCAGCATTGAATAAGTTTGTTTGTTTATGTAGATTGTTTTTCCAACGGAGTTCAGTATCAGGAGTGCTGTATTTGACTTACGGAAGGAGTGTAAAAAATAATTTAAGTAAAGCAGGAAGTAAAGAACTATAATATAGTTCACGTATAAAAATCCGGTTAACACAATCCATCCCCCGAAAGCGAGTATGAAAAAAATGGAGTAATACGGGTTTTTTACTAATCGTACTAAGTTATGCTCGATGTCTGTATTAAGGGAAACAAATATCTCATTATTTTGAAAAAACACTTCGGTCTTTTGGATATTCGAAGTATTATTATCAGTTTGATATTTGGCTAAAACTTCAAACTCTTGATTGTACAGTGTTATCACGTTTATTGAAACAAGAAAAAACTCCCCTTTATTGTCATGATCAATGTCAATCTTAATTTCTTTCACTAATCCCATTTCATTCGATGAATATCCGTTATTGAAATCTCTAATAAGTCTTAAGTTCTCGTCAAAAAGCATTAATTTGCCTGAAAAAGCATCCATAATTAAAAGATTTGTTGATTCACCGGCTTTTAGTGGAATGTAATCTTTAAAAGAGAGATCCAAAACCTTGCTGAGAGAAAAATCTTTATTTATCCTGAAAACCACCCCTTTTTCTGTTTTATTTAAGGTCCCTCTTGAGAATAATGCATAATTTACATTTTCCGATAAATAGTAGTCCGAACTGGAGGACAGATCACCAAAAGAAATTGGCTTAACAATGGGCTCAAGTTTTTTATTCAATGGTATGTACCAGGCTGAATAATCATGAAGTCCTGTTTTCTCCAGATTCCCCGATGCCTGACTTCTCGGAATGATCTCTTCTTCTCCATCCCCGTTCAAATCCCTGATAAGTATATGCCCCACAGCTCCGAAATCAAAACTGTCAATTAACTTCATCTGTTTGAAATCAAACACAAAAATACCTCTTGGAGATTTAGCATAACTTGCCTTGAGAACGAAAACAAAATCCTTTTCCCCATCCTCATTCATATCAATAAATTCTCCGTCCTGGACGTAGATATCCCAGAATTTCTTTTTGACACTGTCAGGTTTCTCAATTACAAAGACTCCTTTGAATAAAAATGACTTGGAAACAATATCTATAGCATTAATAAACAAAGAATCACTTACAATATCAAATGCTATTAATTCATCCACACTGTCTTTGTTCACGTCATAAAAAAAATGTCTGTTTGATGGTGAGAATTTCCCGTCAAAATTAAACTGGTCATAAAGCTCATCGTAGAATGAATAAATCAATAGATAATTCAGTTCCAGCTCCTTATCCAGCATTGATTCAATAGTTTCTTGAATACCGTCATGATCAAAATCATGATATAAAATCAATCTCGAATTCGGGAGGGTGCTGAATGTCTTCTTTACAACTTCAAATTTATAAGGGGAGATTTGGAAATAAGAATATACTCCAATGGGAATAGCTATAATGAGAGATAAAACGAAAATAAAATAAAGACTCTGTTTCCTGGTAAAATTTTTCATTTGAATAAATTAATGTCTTCAGTGTAGTAACAACTACCACATACACAAAACTAAAATGTTGTATAAACTACAACATCAAACACCACACACGTTAAATCTAAAAAATCCCAACTACATATTGTAAATATAATCAAACAAATCCACTCTTTCCCAAACAAATTTCACAAAATATTTCTGGCATAAAGGTTGACGTTAAGGTCAGGAAATAGTTATATGATTTATTTATTCATTCAAAAAAAAATGCAGAAAATATAAGAAAGGTTATTTATGCAATAATAATTGTAGTATAAATATAAATTAATCTCTTTAATTAATAATAAAAGGAAAGCAAAATGGAAAATCGATACTTATTTTTAGCCATTACGATAATACTTCTTTTAAGCATATCAGTTAAGGCTCAAAACTCCACAGTTTATTCGGAAAACTTTAACAGCAATCCTGGCTATACAGTTCATCCGGATGTGGCAACAAATGATACAGTGGGATGGAATCCGGCTGGATACTATAGGGTTAAAATTCATGAGGATGGAAGTTCTGGTGGAAAACAGAAATTTGCTTATAGTCCCGTATTTTCAGAAGTAAATAATATTTCCTTCTCCCTTAAGGTGGACTTGCGTAATGAACTAGAAAGCTGGGGACATGAAGCCGCGTTTCTTTTGTGTCAGACAGATAATTCTGCCACTCCGCAAATTGGAGGTCTGGGGAAACAGCCCGCTCTTTTTATTACTAGGGATGATGTTAATCATAGGTGGATGATTCAGGATACTTTAAATCATCAATGGTATACTCCTGTTGATAATAGCAATAAGCACTGGTATAGATTCGAGATTGATTACGATGCTCAGGCAAGAAAAGTTAATATTCAAGTTAAGGATCTCGGATTAAATGTTATTGTTTACAACATATCGAATCAAGATGCAGTATTTGGCAATTTTAATAGAGTCGTTCTCGGTGAACATACAGCTTATTGGGATGGTACTCTTTGCGAGACTGATTACGATAATATTCTCATTACAAAGCCAAATCAAGTGATTCCGAAATTAATTCTGACTAAGGGAATCAGAAACAGTAACGATCATGATATATATAAATCGGATTTGGATGGAACTAACCTATCATTAATATATGATGATTCAGGAATATGTCAAGGTGCACAGGTTTCAGATGATGGATCAAAATTAGTCTTTAACTCTAACTCATCTTCAACAGGCAAACATGAAATATTCTTATTGAATCTTACAAATTCAAATACATTACAGTTAACTGCTAATAATTATTTTTATGGAACTGTTCTTCCTAAATTTTTTGATCAATCAAAAATATGGTATACCTCTGCTCCACAGGCAGGTGTAAATGAATGGTGGGAGATGAACTATGATGGTAGTGCTCAAATACAAAAAACCAATTGGCAATCTTTGGGAAAACAATCACCCAGATTTAATTTTAATTTTAATAAATCAAAAGTTGTTTACGAAAAAGGAGATCCTTCTTGGGCACCCTCTCATGAAATATACTTGGCAAATTTAAACCTATCAGGAGAGGTTCAGTTGACAAATAATTCTGGATGGTCGGGAGAACCTATATTTTCACCGGACGGAACAAATATCTTATGTTCAGAAGAAACTGGTTCTCTTACTGGTATAGTTGATATTTGGAAAATGGACATCAATGGTGGTAATAAACTGAATCTAACAAATGTTAGCTCAAATAAAAGATGTGATTATCCATTCTATTCATTGGATGGATCAAAAATATTTTACTCATATTTTGATGGTAATCAGTATGATATTTATTCCATGAATCCAGATGGCTCAAATAAACTCAACATCACAAACACTCCTAACTATGACGAAATTGCTTGGTCTGTTAGTGATAAATTAAATACACAAAATATTACTGACGGATTAGTGGCATATTACCCATTTTCCGGAAATGCTAATGACCTATCTGGAAACGGAAATAATGGAACAGTTACGGGAGCAGTTTTGACAACCGATAGATTCGGCAATTCAAATAGCGCATACTATTTTAATGGATCAACGGACTCAATAAAAGTAACTAACTCTTCTTCCCTAAATGTTGAAAAGCTAACTATTGCTTGCTGGGTATATTATGAAGGTGGGAGTTATAATGGGCATATAGTTTCAAAAGGTTTGGGCCAATATGATCTTTTTGTTGAAACAACTGTTAACTCAATTATTGGGGGTCATATTAATGGAAGTTCTATAAGGTCTGGTACATCTCTTGAATTTAATCGTTGGACATTTTTATGTCTTGTTAAAGATAATGATAGTGCTCATTTATTTATGGACGGGCAAAAAATTAAATCAGAAGCAATTCCCGGAAACATAAGTGCCTCTTTGAACAATCTACTAATAGGTAGGCATCCTCAGGACGCAAACAGTCGTTTCAGAGGGAAAATCGATGATATAAGAATATATAACCGGCCATTAAGTGTTTCTGAAATATTAACCCTGTACAATTACATTTCTGGTTCTGAGGAAAGTGCGGTTTTAAATACTTCGAAATATCTTCTGTTGCAGAACTATCCAAACCCATTTAATCCATCAACACTAATTACATATCAACTGCCACAGAAAGCACTGGTAAGTCTTAAAGTTTTTGATATTCTTGGGAAAGAGGTAATCACCTTGGTCGCTGAGGAACAATCAGAGGGTTCACACTCTGTTAATTTTAACGCTCAGAATTTATCCACAGGTGTCTATTTTTATCAGTTAAAAGCAGGAGATTTTGTAAGTACAAAAAAACTTGTTCTAATTAAGTAGTTGTGATGTTTAATAACTAAATTTTAAGAACTTCGCTTGCATTTTACTCTGACCTTGGGAGGTATGTTTTTGAAAAAACAGCGGGTATGGCAAGCGTTGTTCAATATCTAAACTCAAATAAATTAAAGGATATTGTAATTTATTAATTAAACCCCGAGAAAAATATGAAATACATCTACTATCTCGTCCTTTTTACCACCTCCGTCTTGACTTTTGGTCAAACAGTTGATCCTGAAATTAGAAATTCCTTTCTGGCACAAAGTATTACAGAATTCCTGCAGGATAAGAATATTAATTTGGGCAAACCGGATGATTTATTCCCCGGATTTCCGACGTCATCCGATCTTTCTTCAAAAACCGACTCAGTTATTTATCTTCCTCAGCGGGTTGAAGTCCTTGATTCTACAAAAAGTAAAAGATATACTTATACCTACACTAATAAAGGTCTCCTCAAGACAAGAATCGAGGAGAATTGGGAAAATGGTTCCTGGGTCAACTTTTCCAAATGGGAATTAACCTATGATAACAATGACAATGATATATTTGGTTTACTTCAAATTTGGGTCAATCAATGGTTTGATTATCTTAAAATCACTAAGACTTATAATAACAACAATCTTTTAAATAGCTTGACCGAAGTTTATGAAAACTCAATATGGAATAATCTCAACAGGTACACTTTTACATATGATGCAAATAACAACCTGCTTACATCGGTTTTTGAACGCTCGGTCAATAATATTTGGAGTAATTATTCAAAATTTACCTATTCTTATGATGGCAGAGGTAATCTCCTCTCAGAATTAGATCATTTTTGGTCTGCCGGTGAATGGAAGGATAAGGACAGATTTTCTTATACTTATGATAATTTTGATAACATACTTTCTTATACGTATGAAGGAGCGGATAATCAATTCATTCTTCACTTTATTGAGCGTCATTCTTACGGTTATATTGAAAACACTAACCTGTTGACAACCGATCTCTGGGAGTCCTGGAGCGGTGCATCATGGATCCCCCTGCGTTGGACAAATAATATTTATGATTCTGGGAGAATTGTTGAATCTGTTATTTTTGGATTCCACAATTCTGTATGGAGAGTTAGCGAGTCTTCCTTTTACGAATATGACTTAGGTGGTAATTTAATAACCCTTCTAAACAAAGTTATGGTAAACGACAGCCTGACTAATAATTTGAAATATACTTATTCTTATGATGAAGGACATAATATTCGAACTCGGATGTCTGAACACTGGAATACTACTGTTTGGTGGCCAGATTGGTGGGACAATTACAACTATGATGAGTACGGCAATGCTGTAGTTGGGTATTCTTTTATCTTTAAAGGCACTGTCTGGGAACCTGGTGATATCCCTATGAAGATGAACTACAATAACATGAATAATTCAATTGAATATTCGGCTCAATTAATTACTATTGAATACACTCCATATACTTTTACTGAGTTGGAACAAATGGAGTTCCATCCGGGTAATTATTTTCTTTCACAGAATTACCCCAATCCCTTCAATCCTTCAACTCTGATTACGTATCAGCTTCCGAAAACAAGTCTCGTTACACTTAAAGTATATGATATTCTTGGAAAAGAGATAATCACCTTAGTCGCTGAGGAACAAACAGAGGGTTCACACTCAGTTAATTTTAATGCTCAGAATTTATCCACAGGTGTCTATTTTTATCAATTAAAAGCAGGAGATTTTGTAAGTACAAAAAAACTTGTTCTAATTAAGTAGTTGTGATGTTTAATAACTAAATTTTAAGAACTTCGCTTGCATTTTACTCTGACCTTGGGAGGTAAGTTTTTGAAAAAACAGCGGGTATGGCAAGCGTCGTTCTTTTTTTTAGAAGCATTTTTGCCCATTTGAAAAAATCTATATTAACTTGAAATGTCATACTGTAAAATAATATTATTTCTTCTTTTGTTCATTATAAGTCATGCTGAACCACAGTCTTTTTCTTCTCAGCAGAAAAGGAATACCCGTGTCCGGGATGCTTATTCTGAAAAGGAAAATGTACTTAAGGAAAATCTCAGAAAATTCAACCTGAGATTTTCCGATCTGAATATTCTCCTGATTGCCTATAAAGATGAGAGTGATCTGGAATTGTGGGTGAGGGACCGCAATGGAGGAAGCTACAATCTCCTTACAACTTATAAAATCTGCCAGAAATCGGGAGAACTTGGTCCAAAAAGACAGCAGGGGGACTTTCAGGTGCCGGAAGGATTCTATTATATAAACGATTTTAATCCCGCCAGCAAATTCTATTTGTCTCTTGGTATTAATTATCCCAATAAATCGGACGAAATTCTAAGCCCTCATAAGGATAAGGGAAATGCAATATACATCCACGGTTCCTGCGTTACTATCGGATGCCTGCCAATGACTAATAATATTATTAAGGAAATATATATTTACGCGGTTGAGTCAAAGTCGAATGGCCAAAATAATATCCCGGTTTACATTTTCCCTTGCAGATTGGAGAACTCAAACTTCGACAAATTGAAAAACAAATATAAAACTGATTTAACTCTCCTGGATTTCTGGAAAAATCTAAAAGAAGGATATGATAAATTCCAATTGACAAAAAAAGAGTTGCGTTTTGAAACCGATAAAACGGGGAGGTACATTTTCAAGTAAACAATTAATAAAATATTATTTATACTTTATCATTAACTATAAATAGCTTTGGGAGGTTTTTTATAGATTATTGTATTAAACAAAAAATGAGGGAAGGAGCTTCTTAATTTTAGAGTATCCCCTTGATTTTTTGGATTAAGCGTTTGTTTCCATAGTAAATGAGATGTGAAATACATTTGCAGTCTGACGAACCGAAATCCGGGACTGGTGAAAGTCCTGATTCAAGGAATTTCATTGCATAAAGACACTCTTTCCTTACAGTTTCAGCATCAAAAATAACATCCGTAATTTTCCCTTTCCCGAGAAGATAATCGATATGCCATCTGATCTTCTTCTCCTTTGAAAGATGTCTCCTCACCCGGTTATACAATCCGTTTTTCCCAAGAGCGCTGCCGCAGTAATAATAATATCCCCGGCGAAAATCAATTGGCTCCTTACTAAGCTTCCCCACAGACAACGCAGTTCGTTTATCCAGCTTTATCTCCAGAACATACGTCCCTCTTTTGCCGGATAGTTTTTCAATTAATCCTTTTTCCATAAACCAAATCATTCTTTTTGCAAAAATACTTCCCGGATTCTGCATTTACCAAATTATTTTATATCTTTGCTACATGAAAAATTCAGTTTCGGAAAGATTAATATGTCGGTAAAAAACTTATATCAGCTTTCTAAAAAGAATACTAAATACGTAATCGGACTTATGTCAGGGACATCCCTTGATGGCATTGATGCAGTACTGCTTCAGATTAAAGGAAACTCCACTAAGACAAAAGTATCCCAGCTTGCTTTTGGCACTTATCCCTTTCCTCTGAAAATGAAGGAGATGATGCTTAAAAACGCTGAGTATATGGGGGGAAATGTAACAGAGATTTGTAAACTCAACTTTCTTATTGCTCATGCTTATGTTAAAGCTGTTAAAAATCTCTGCTCAAAAGCCAGCTTTCCTCTCGCAAATGTTGACCTTATTGGCTCCCACGGACAAACTGTGCACCATCTCCCGAAACCTGAATCGCTTTTTGGATTCAAAACCGCCTCCACTCTTCAGATAGGCGATCCCGCTGTGATAGCCAAACTAACCGGCATTACTACTGTGGGTGATTTCCGTACCGGCGATGTGGCACTCGGTGGTGAGGGTGCCCCGCTGGTTCCGTATTTTGATTATATAATGTTCCACTCGGACAAAGTTAATCGTGCCCTTCTCAATATTGGCGGCATCTCAAATATAACTGTCCTGAAAAAAGGATGTGGGGCTGAAGATGTGTTTGGCTTTGATACGGGTCCGGGGAATATGCTGATTGATTCTCTCATGAGAAGTCTTTATAATAAAGAATATGATAAAAACGGACACATTGCCAAGAGCGGAAAAGTCAATCCCTCGCTGCTGGAAAAAATGCTGACTGCTGATAAGTTTGTAAAACAAAAACCTCCTAAATCTTCCGGCAGGGAATACTATGGTAAATATTTCCTCCCCGATATTCTCAAAAACTTCAACAAATTACCCCATGAGGACTTGGTTGCCACAGCAACTGATTATACCGCACGTTCAGTTTATTATAATTATATAAAGTTTGTAGCAGGAAAAGTTGCTGTAAGTGAATTATTCGTCAGCGGGGGAGGGGCTAATAATCCCGTACTTATGACGGCTCTTCAAAAGTATTTTGGCAATAAAGTAAAAATCATGCATGCCGGAACTCTGGGCATCAACTCCGATGCTAAGGAGGCAATCTGTTTTGCCGTGCTCGCCAACGAGACTATCTCAGGCAATCCGGCTAATATTCCTCTTGTAACCGGTGCATCAAAAGCTACCATCCTTGGAAAAATATGCCTCCCCTGAAAATATTTATTACCGGAGGGAGTGGTTTGCTTGGACAGTATCTGAACAGGGAACTTGCCAAACACGCTGAAATTCTCTCTCTTTATAACTCCCACATCGGCAATACTTCCAATTTCGGGGGAGTGAAGGTTGATATAAGGAACACGGAAGAATTAAAGAGTATCTTTGACTCCTTCCGTCCCGGAATTACCATTCACCTGGCAGCCGTCAGTAATCCTGTTATTAGAGGTGCTGAGTACGACAAACAGGTTTATGATATTAATGTCCGGGCAACGGAGAATATCGCCCGGTTGTGCGATAAATATAATTCGCGGCTGATTTATACTTCAACCGATCTGGTTTATGCCGGTTACCGCGGCAGCATGCTTAAGGAAGATGCTAAACTGATTCCCGTTTCTCTCTATGCGGAAACTAAATTGATGGGGGAACAAAAGATAATTGAGACTTTTGAAAACTACATTATTCTCCGCACTGCACTCTTAATTGGTTTTGGATTGAATCACTCTTCATCTCATTTCGATTCTCTTTTCAACAATCTTAAATCCGGAAGGGAATCAAAATTATTTACTGACCAGTTCCGGACTCCCCTGTCTCTTCAGGAAGCGGCACGAATAATAAGTGAACTTGCCGTGAAAGATATTAGTGGACAAATTGTCAATTTCGGAGGGCTTACCAGAGTATCCCGGTTTGATGTTGGTGAGATACTCTGCCGGCTTCTGAAATGCAGTCCCGCTCTCCTTATACCGGCAAAAATGAGCGACCTTCCAAACTATCCTGCCGTGGCAGATGTCTCTATGGATACTTCAAAGCTTAAAGACTTTGGCATTTTTCAGAAACAACTTGAAGTTTCAATTTCGGAAATCATCGCGGAGAGAGAATGAAGAAGATAAAGGGTAAAAATCAATTATTGGGAGCGCATACTTCAATTCAGGGAGGTGTGGCTAAAGCTGTTGAACTTGCTTCCGGACTTGGTTTCTCGGCAATGCAAATATTCACAAAGAATAATAACCAGTGGCAGGGGAAAGTAATCTCTGATGAAGAGGCTCTTACTTTCAGGGATAAGCTTGCAGCAACTGAAATTAAGTTTGTAATGTCGCATGATTCATACCTGATAAATCTTTGTGCGCCTGATGAATCCGTTCTTGCTAAATCACGAGCTGCATTCATTGATGAGATTAAAAGATGCAGTCAACTGGGAATTAAATATCTGAACTTTCACCCCGGTTCACACGGGGGTCGTGGTATGGAGGAGGGGATTAAATTAATTGCCGAATCACTGAATACTGCACACCAAAGAACTCCGGGAGTTAATGTTTACAGTACTCTGGAAACGACAGCCGGACAGGGAAATTCCATCGGCTATCGCTTCGAACAATTGCGCCAGATAATTGATCTGGTCGAAGAAAAAGACCGGATGAGGGTTTGCATTGATACAGCCCATATTTTCGCTGCGGGATATGAACTAAGAGTTGAGAAGGAGTTTGAAAAAGTCTTTCTTGAGTTCGATAATATTCTTGGTCTTGACAGATTAGCAGCCTTCCATGTGAACGACAGCAAAAAGGATTTGGGATCAAGAGTGGACAGGCATGATCATATCGGTAAGGGATTTATCGGGCTGGAAGGATTCAGGAATCTTATGAATCATCCGAAGTTGGCACACATCCCCAAAATCCTCGAGACTCCAAAAGGGAAGGAGCAGCTAGAAGACCTTGAAAATCTGGCTCTGCTAAGGTCTTTAATCAACTCATAAACGTTACGAACGTTATAAACGCTACTTCACCAGGCTCATCTTAATCGTCTTCACAAAATCACCCGCGATTATACGGCAGATATATACTCCGCTTACAAGTTTGCCAGCATTAAACTTTACTGTGTGACTTCCTGCTTCCTGTTCCTCATTTACAAGCTTTGTTACTTCTTTCCCAAGTATATCAAATATCGTTAAAGTCACTTTACTGTTTACAGGTAACTGATAACTAATTACCGTTTCCGGATTAAACGGATTGGGGTAAGGATCATATAGCTGGAATCCTTCCGGTTTTTCTCCTTCACTTCCTTCTTCTATTCCGTTTACTATTATTGATGAGTCTCCGCTCAAGATTTCGCAAAAACCAAAAATACTCATTCCCGTTTTGCTTGCTGTTCCAATTAAAAAATCATCCACACCATCCCCGTTTACATCCCCTACCCGTCCTATTAATCCGCCATAGAAATTACTGCTCCCTCCCAACACCAATACCGGCAGATTGTGGTTATTCATATTCTTACCTCCTAAAAATACTTTTACTATCGGATAGCCAAAGTTTCCTGCTATGTATATTATATCCTGATAGTTATCCCCGTTTACATCTCCCGCTATCATTGTCTTGTAGGTTAGGTGACCCATATTCTGAGTGTTTAACCCAACATCGGGAACTGTGTCAACAGGAATACTTCCGTAAATTATTGAAAACTCCATATAATACGGATAATAGTTGCCATAACTATATAACATTACATCTGCTCTGTTATCATTGTTTATATCTCCGAGTATCCGCATTGTTCGTAAGTTGAAGGTCTGTTCTTTCTGATAAAATGATTGAACTGATGTTGTGTCCCAGCTACTGTTGCCCCGGATTATTAAAATTGATACGTTTTCATTTATAGTTTCTCCAATATGTCTTCGTAGCATTAAGTCACTCTTTCCGTCTCCGTCAAGATCGCCTGATGAAATATCATTAACACGAACGTTCTTTGATGTATCACTGCTAATTATCATCTCAGGTATTAGGTCAAATTCCGGATATGTGGAGCAAATGTAATAAATCGATTTCTGGATAGTAGAGTTTGGCAAGTAATAATCTATAAATACAATATCTTCATAACTATCCCCGTTAAAATCCCCTATGTTTTTTATCTCAACTCCATACGATAATGAGACACTTTCCGGATGTGGCAATATACAATCCGGGATTGTATCAAGGTATTGTCCTCCGTAATAAACATATACCTTACTACTATCAAAACTGTTTACTAATATATCTTTTATTCCGTCATGATTTATATCTGCAGCTATTTTTCCTCGAACACGGTTGTTAAACAGCATAGCGCTGTTTGTGTCTATTGTTTCACCTCCCATGTATATCATAAATGTATCAGCCCATGGGGCACCGTGCAACATAAAATCGTCATATCCATCTCCATTTTGGTCACCAAGAGCCAAGACTCTACTTTCTGAGTACCAATCGAGGTTAAGATATTTCCTGAATAAGACATTACTGAATTGTGAATAACAATACCCGGAAAAAACAACCTGTATTAGAAAACTGAGGATAATTATTTTTTTCATTTTATTTGCCTAATGTTTCTTCTTTCGTTCTAATCAATTGTTTAATCTTCCCCGGTTCTTTAAGAACACTTCTCCGAGGAGGAGGTTTTAGAATTATTATAAGCTGTTTGTTAAGATATCACATTGTTCATTTTACAACATTTAATCTTTTTGCAATATCAATTTACAAAATTTATTATAGCAGGTCTATCAGGTGGCGCCTGATTTTTAAAAATAAATATGTCGTTTTTAGCGTTCTTTTCGCCATCCGGGTTTTTCCGTAATCACAACCGGAACTTCTTGAAAATATTCAGAAAGTTCTCACGCTCAAACTCCCCAAACTCTTAAAAACAGTATTCCGAATTTTATACGTGAAAATCCGCTTAATCCGCGTCATCTGTGTTCTATTCAACAATCAATGACCATTAATGACAGCAAAGTGTAATGACCATTAATGACTCTACTTCAACTCATATCCGTTACGAACGTTATGAACGTTATGAACGTTATAAACGCTACTTCACCAGGCTCATTTTTATCGTCTTTACAAAATCACCTGCGATTATCCGGCAGATATATACTCCGCTTACAAGTTTGCTTGCATTAAACTTTACTGTATGACTTCCTGCTTCTTGTTCCTCATTTACAAGCTTTGTCACTTCTTTCCCCAGTATATCATATATCGTTAAAATTACTTTACTATTTACCGGTAACTGATATCTGATGACTGTCCCGGGATTAAACGGGTTGGGGTAGTTTTGGGAGAGGGAGTATTCAGAAGGGAGTTCTGTTAATTCATCGTCCGTGCCCGTAATGGTGGTTGTATCACCATGAACGACACCGTCGATAATGCAGCCTGAGAGGATTTCGAGTCTGTGTGTGTTTTGAAAGGATGTTTCAAACAGAGATAGTCCAAGATTCCTGATGAACTGAGTTGAGTAGGTTCCCGGAGTATTGAGAATGCGCTGAGAGAGTACTTCCCTGTATGTACCCCAGTGCATCCTAAATGCAAGGTTGTCAACATAAAGGAAAAGGAGATTGCCCGCCGGAGCGATAACTAAAGAGTCTCCGGCTTCCGCCAGAAGATCAAGATAAATGAATTCAATCCCCGTAACGAGTGAGTCATAGAGTTTATAAACCTGAAGGTTCAGGGAATCTATCCGGAAATATTCCGATGCGGGAGCAGAATCCAAAGAGCCGGTGAAACTGCTTCTTATCCGTGTGTACTTTTTAGTTCCTATTACTGTGTCACCTGAAACTTCGGAAATCCTAAGTCCCTTAAAGAGTGAATCGCCGGACTGATTAATATCATAAACCCTGTAAATCCATTTGTTATTGTTTCTTATTGGGAAAAGGGTAATTTCGTTAGTTACTCCTTCGCGGCTGTTGATAATTTCGGTTGAAGACCCGGTAAGTTTAAGAAGTGAATACTTTGTAATAGCATAGAGTATATCTGTTTCCGGTTTTTTATAGATTCCAAGAGTTTTGTTACTCAATTTTTTCCACAGATAAAAAATTGTACCGAAATCAGTGGAGATGAAAATATTCCTTCCGGTTCCGAGATAGATATGTCCGGTTTTGGATTGATCAATTGCGATAAAGAAATCATTCCGGTTTCTGTATATTTCAAACCAGCTTCCGGCATTCCCAAAATTTTCTGAGCGAATGAGGCAGAAGTATCCGTCAGTATTAACTTTTCTATAGAGGACCCGTGGATCGAGATCGAAAAAATAATCCCAGGAGCCATAGCCCCTGCTTACTGAATCTACGAGAGTGAAGGTAGTCCCTCTGTTTGTGGATTTGTGGAGTCTGGTGCCGGTATAATCGGAGTTAGAAGCAAAGATAACAGAATCGTTGTAGGGAGAAACGGCTTCAGGGCTAAACATATTGTTGGGGAAGATTTCCCAGTTATGTCCTCCATCTGTGCTGAAATTACTGGGTAGTGCAAAAACAAGGCTGTCGTTTTGGTTAGAGATATGAATATTGTGTGCAGATATCCATGAGGAATTAGGGATTGAATCATCCCAGCGCCTGATGAAAGGCCAGGCACACCAGCCCCCTTCATAACCGGAATAAATATATTTTGCAGTATCGCTGTGCCAGAATGTAAAGTCATCCACACTTACAGCCTGAGAATATAATATATTCTCTTCGTAGTAGTCACGCAAAAAGAGTCTTTCAGTTCCCGCGGTTACATTGAAATGGAAAATGGAACGATCGGAGGAAGAATAATTTGAACCTGATGTTGAATGATTAATCCGGTAGAACAACTGAGTATTATCCGACATTTCCATTCCTCTTAAGTCGGAGAAATGAGGAAAGATATGGGTCTGAGGGGAGGAGGTTACTGTGAAAACAATCAGAAATATTACTATTGCTAACATAATTGTCTCTTTTTAAAAAAGTTTACCTGACAAAAGTAATACTTTTGTCAGGTAAATGCAAATGGAAGAAGTTTATTCCGGTGATTAGTAGTGGAAGCGGCTGCCGCCGATGAATTCGCGGAGGACTGAGTCTTCCGGAACGGCTGAGTCATCTGTAACCGGTTCAATTGCCGAGAGGAGTTTAGCGATTCGTGCGGAGCGCATATAGGCATCCTCACGGAGGGGATTGCCTTTATATGTTACTTCCCAATCTTTGAAATCTTTAAGGAGTTTGGGAACGTAAAGGGGGAGTTCGTAAGGCATTCCGCTGCTGATTATAAAATCGGCGGTGTTGTTGAAAGGAATGATATGCCTCATTTCCGCGTTGCGGACATAATGCCAGTGTTCGAGAGTCTGCTGAGGTTTATAGGCGCGGTGGACAGAGTCGCGGAGCATTCGGCGGATCATCCGGATGTCAGTCCACTGTACATAGTCACCTTTGGAATCTTTGAGCTGAAGCAATGGTTCAAGGTAGATTTTGAATTTTTGCCCGGCAGGAATATCTTTAGTCATGTCCGGATATAATCCGTGGAGACTGTCAATCAGAAGTATCTGATCCTTTTCAATTTTAACTTTGGTTCTGTTGAGATAACGCTTACCGGTTTTGAAGTCGTAGAAGGGGATCATCACTTCCTCGCCATTGCAAATTTTCACCAGATGTTCATTTATAAGAGCGAGATCGAGTGCCTGGGGGGTTTCGAAGTCGTAGTCGCCGAACTCGTCTTTAGGGTGCATTTCGAGATCATAGAAGTAATTATCTATGATCAGGGGGACGAAACGGAAGCCTTTTCTTTTGAGGCGCTCCTCGAGTTTAATTGTTGTTGTTGTCTTGCCGGAGGAAGAGGGGCCGGTGATGATAACCATCCTGAGGTCTTTGGAGCGGTCAATTATCATTTCGGAAGCCTGGTCAAGCTGATGTTCGTAATTAGCTTCTGATTCTTCAACGATTTGAGGGAATTCACCGTTTTTAATTCTGGTGTTTAGTTTGTCGATGGTGTTAATTTTGTGTTCAACAGCCCAATCGAGCATGTGCCAGATTTTAGCCCAGGGAATGTTTTGCGGAGGACGGGATGCGTTCCGGTTTTCTGATTCGCGTTTCTTTGCACGTTCGGAGCGGTAGATAATGAAGGCTTTGCCTACTTTAGCGTGCCCTTCTTCGATAAGGACTTTCTCAACTACATCCTGGATTTCCTCGATATGGGGATAGTGTCCATCAATATAGTTTGCTTCGAGCTGACGGATAACGCAGTCGGCAAGTTCACCGGCTTTTTCTTTATCCCTGCCGCCAACCTCAACCGCAGCCCGGAATATTGCATTGATAACCCGGTCTCTGTTAAAAGGGACTAAGGCTCCGGATCGTTTTATTACAAAAGGTATCTTTGTCATATTATCCTCACATCATTATTATTAAAAGAAAAAGCGGGCTCCAAGGCCGGCATCAATATCCAAATCTGTTTCTGGAATAAGTCTTAATACGGGTGCTACTTCGAGGAACAGATCCAGGGGTGCATTTCTGGGAATCCAGAGAAGACCAAGTACACCGCGGGCACCAAGTGAAGCATCCGTGTGATCGTAAGTTTGAAGTTTGCCTCCAAATCCATAATAAACCGGTAATCTTTCAGCTGAACGGATTAGATTTTCGTTATGCCAGACATAGTCCACATGTAAGTGTACTCTGTTGTGTTTTCCGGCGAATGAATACCCGAGTGCAAAGTTGAGTGAATTTTGGGAGGATGTCCAGTACTTTGCGGAAATTCCGGTAGGTTCTCCGATAATTAATCCGATTCCAAATCCTTTGCTCTGCGGCAACAAATTTGTTGCTGATATTAAGAAAAGGATTATCACGATCAGTTTTTTCATTTTGTCTCCATGTTTTTGTTAATAGTTTGCATACAAGGCTCCGATACTTTCCATCCAGTCTGTAATTTGCGCTACAGCTTTAGGAATGTTGTTATCGGAAATATCAATACGTATTTTAGGAAGTATTGATTTATCATACTGCAAATTTAAGAAATCCTGTTCTTTTATGAATTGACTAAGGTCACTGTATTGAGACGGATTTCCGGAGACTTTAAGTCTTTCCTCTCGTGCTGCCGCAAAGGATTCCGGAGTCCGGGTGAGAAGGATAAGACAAAAACCAATCTTTCCGAGTCGTTCCTCAAGCCACTCGAAGTGATAATCTTTAGAACGGTACATTTTCTGGAACATGATTGTGGAAAGATGGAAGCGGTCTATTATCCAGGAATAATATTTTAGTAATTCAAACAGGCGGATCCAGGTAGCGTAGGTCTCCATTGCCATTTGTTCTTCATGAGGTTCGAAGTTGATGAGTCCTCTGCCCCAGGGGAAATTTGTAAATGCACACCACTCACCGGAAATTAGTGGCGAGTGGTAACGGTATTTGCGGGGACCGACGAATCTTTCGTAAGAGTTGAGTTCAAAAGCGATTTCGGTTTTGAAAGTAAGCCGTGTCCCCTCGAGTATCACTTTGGGACAGAGTTTAGAACCCATGATATTTTTTACTGTTCATATTTTTTGAAGAGTACTGACGTATTGTGACCGCCAAAACCGAAAGCGTTGCTCATTGCAAAATTGACTTCCCGTTCCTGTGGTTTGTTGAATGTATAGTTAAGGTCACAGTCCGGATCAGGAGTTTCGAAGTTGATAGTTGGGGGGATTTTACTGTTAACCATTGCTAGTATGGTTGCGATTGCTTCTACTGCGCCGGCAGCACCAAGTAAATGTCCCGTCATGCTTTTTGTGGATGATGTATTGATCGTATATGCTTTTTCTCCCAGGAGTGTTTTTATTGCTTTTGATTCGGCAATATCACCTGCTGGGGTTGCGGTCCCATGCATGTTAATATAATCAAGAACGTCCGCCTCCACATTTGCGTATTTCAAGGCTCTTTTCATGGCGAGCAGTGCACCATATCCTTCGGGATCCGGGGCGGTTATGTGATTTGCATCTGCTGAAAGTCCGACACCGATTACCTCAGCGTAAATTCTTGCGTTTCGTTTTAAGGCGTGTGACAGTTCTTCCAGAAGTAATAGTCCGGCACCTTCTCCCATAACAAAACCGTCACGGGTTGCATCAAATGGACGCGATGCGGTTTCCGGAGAGTCGTTTCTTGTAGAGAGTGCCCGGCTTGCGTTAAAACCAGCTATACCAAGTTCGCAGATAGCTGCTTCAGCACCACCGGCTATCATTATTTCTGCCATACCGTTCTGGATAAGCAGGAATGAGTCTATCAGGTTATTATTGGAAGTGGCGCAGGCGGATACGGTACAGTAGTTAGGTCCCTTGAATCCATAATTAATTGATATTTGTCCGGCAGCCAGATCAGGAATAAGCATTGGGATAAAGAAAGGGGAGACGCGGTTCGGTCCCTGGGTATGGTTGATTACTGATTGAATGTCAAAAGTCTGAATACCGCCGATTCCGCTCCCCACGATTACGCCAAAGTTTTCTTTTTCTTCAATTGTGAGTTTTTCGGGGTCAATGCCTGCATCATGCAGCAGGGCTGGGGTTGCCGCCATGGCATACTGGCAGAAGGGATCAAGGCGGCGTGCTGCTTTCCGGTCCAAATAGTTATTTACGTCAAATCCTTTTAGTTCGCAAGCAAATTTAGTTTCTGATTTAGAAGTATCGAATTTTGTGATTGGAGCGGCACCGCTTTTAGATTCCATCATGGAATTCCAGAATTCGGTTACTGAAAGACCAATTGGGGTGAGGGCACTTAACCCGGTAATTACCACTCTGCGTTTCGAATTATCCATATAATCCTTTCAAAAAAATATTATTTAACACGCAAATTTACGAAAAAATGAATAAATATTAAGCCGGATAAACATGGAAAGTTTCAACATTTAATTTATTTGTGGAAAAATTAAACAGGGGATTTAGGGTAAAAAGGGGTGACCTTTTGGACTACCTTGATCGAAGGAGGATCGAAGGAGGAATCATGGAGACGGTTTGTTGGATGGGGTAAAAGTTTGGTACTTTTGGGAGTGGGGTGTTGAGTTCTTCAACACCCTTTTATTTTAAAGGTTAACCGTGAAATCGTTGTGCTCAATGGCGGAAAGGAATCTGGCTTTTGGATTTTTTTCAACTGCCATGTGATATGTGTACTCCGATTCAGCGATGAAAACGAGATGTCCGTTTTTGTCTTCGTAGAGGGAATTGTAACGAAGCCGCTTGAGATCCTCGATGTCAGACTCTGTTTCAAATAGTACCCAAAATGCTTTGTATGAGGGCATTCCAAGAAAATCTACGCTTGCTCCGTATTCGTGGAGCAGGCGGTACTTCAGGACATCGAATTGTAATTCGCCGACAACACCTATTACTTTCTTGTTTCCCAAGTTCTGGGTGAAAAGTTGTGCGAGTCCTTCATCGGTAAGATACTGTATTCCTTTTTCAAGTTGCTTGGATTTGAAAGGATCTGTATTGCGGACTATTCTGAAGACTTCCGGGGAGAAGGCAGGGATTCCTTTATACATAAAGGTATCTCCCTCTGTAAGTGTATCACCAATTTTAAATATTCCTGAATCGTATAGCCCTATTACATCTCCGGGATAGGCGTCGTCAACTAATGATTTGCTCTGTGCCATGAAAGATGCAGGATTGGGGAATTTGATATCACGTTTTAAGCGGACATGATGATAGTATTTGTTTCTTTCGAATTTGCCTGAACAGACCCGGAGAAATGCGATGCGGTCCCGGTGTTTCGGATCCAGATTGGCGTGGATTTTAAAGATGAAACCGCTGAATTTTTCGCTGGATGGTTCAATGAATCCGTTTGTTGCCTCACGGGGCAGGGGATTTGGGGCAATTTCTATAAATGTTTCGAGGAGTTCTTTTACTCCAAAATTATTCAGCGCACTTCCAAAAAATACGGGGGCCACCTGACCACTAAGATAATTCTGGATATCAAATTCGCCGTATATTCCTTCAACAAGGTTTACATCGCGTCGCAATTTCTCGGCGTCTGAACCGAAACTTTTATCGAGTTCCGGGTCGGAGAGTCCGTTGAATAGTTTTACGTCCTCTTCAATGCGCTGTTTGTTTGTCTGGTAGAAAGCGAAAGAGTGTTTGAATATGTTATAAACACCACGGAACTGGTATCCAATGCCCAGAGGATAGGAGAGGGGGCGGACATGGATATCGAGTTTTGCTTCGATTTCGTCAAGTAATTCGATGGGATCCCGTCCTTCGCGGTCAAGTTTGTTTATGAAGACTATTACGGGGGTGTTACGCATTCGGCAGACTTTCATAAGTTTTTCTGTCTGCTCTTCTACTCCTTTTACGCAGTCGATAACAAGGATTACGCTGTCTACAGCTGTAAGTGTGCGGTAAGTATCTTCAGCGAAATCTTTATGACCGGGTGTGTCAAGTAAATTGATTTTTTTATCACTGTACTCGAAGGAAAGGACGGAGGTGGCTACTGAGATTCCGCGCTGTTTCTCTATCTCGAGGAAATCACTGGTTGCAGTTTTTCTAATTTTGTTTGATTTGACTGCGCCGGCAATTTGAATTGCCCCGCTGTATAGTAATATTTTTTCTGTTAAAGTTGTCTTGCCTGCGTCCGGGTGACTGATAATTGCAAAGGTTTTTCTGTTTCGGATATTTTCTAAAATTTCTGGCATTGTAGAGTGGTGATTTGAATTTATCTTATTTTCTGAGCGAAAACCCAACCCGCATCAGTGTTGAGGGTGATAATTCGGAATGAGGGATCGTTTTTAATATGTTCGTAACTCCGGAAATGCTTTATATGGTTTATATCATCCAGTATCAGGTAGAAAGGGGCATCTTTCATAGTTCCGATAACAATATTGAATTCAAGAAAACCAATTCCTCCGCAAGAGTCCAGTAATATAAGTGGGTTCTTGTGTTTGAATTTAAGCAAATATTTCCTGAGCAGATTTTCTCCCTGGAAAAATTCCGGTCTGTCTTTTTCTTCTTTCTTTTTGTAATATTTATTGATAAATGAAAAGCGTGAGAGACCGAATTCACCGGAAATTTCGCGAAGATAGAAAGCCGTTGGGTCATCCCCTCCGTCAATATAAATGTTGGCGTAATTCTTATGGTTTTTTAATAGTTCGTCGTTTTGGATAAACGCTATTGCCTCATCCCGGGGAACACTTTTTCCCCAGACCGGGTTTACAAATTGGTATTTTTTTAAGTTTTTTCTGGCTTTAGTCCAGTTTATCCAACTGGCTTCAAGGGTTAAAAACTGTGGCCGTCGGTTTAAGTCACTAAAAACTTGTGCAATTGTAGAAGTAGAGCCGAGACCGAGAAAAGTTCCGCTTTCTATAACTGTGTCAATTTGACCGGAGAGAATCTCCTTTTTCAGTGAATCGTAGAGAAGTGAGATATTCTCCATGGATGCAGAAGAAGTCTTTTTATTTGTGTATTGTTCCATTAAAATTCAAAAATTCAAAAAATAATTTGCAAATATACGGAATTCTTAATTGAGTTCGTTGATAATTGAATAAAGAAAAATGGATTTTAATTCTGTTGTGAAACTCTTATCTTTCATATCAAAATTTTTTAACAAATTAATTATCCAAAGTGAGACATTTTTTAATAACACTGGTAGTTGTAATTACAGTATTTATAAATCTAAACGGTCAGCCGAAAGAAGAGGTGAGGGCTGTTTGGCTTACAACTGTTTTTGGACTGGACTGGCCCAAAACTTATGGAGCATCTTCTCAGCAAGCTGAAATGAGAAGTTTTCTTGATTTATTAAAAAGTGCTAATTTTAATACGATATATTTACAGGTTAGGGCCAGGGGGGATGTTTTGTACCCCTCCACATTTGAACCATGGGCAAAATCGTTAACTCAAACGCTGGGGGGTAACCCGGGTTACGATCCCCTTCAGTTTACCATCACTGAAGCACATAAACGAGGGATGGAGGTGCATGCATGGTGGAATGTTTATAAAGTATATGGTGAGGGGACTCCGCCGAATACAAACCCTCAGCATATCGTCTTAAAAAGACCGGATCTGTGTAAATTATATAATAATGAGTGGTGGATGGATCCCGGGAAACCGGATACGCGGACTTATTTATTAAATTTAGCAATGGAAATGGTTAGGAAATATGATCTGGATGGTATTCATTTTGATTTTATCCGATACCCGAATCCTGATTTTGATGATGCGGCAACATATGCACAGTATGGCGGGGGTATAAACAAATCCGATTGGAGACGAGGAAATATTAATCAGTTTGTTTATGCTTTGTATGATTCGGTTCAGGCTGTAAGACCGAATGTAAAGGTTGGCAGTGCACCAGTAGGGATATATAAAGATCTTTCGACTTGCAATTCCGGTTGGGATGGATATACACAAATATTTCAGGACTCAAGAAGATGGCTAATCGGAAAGAAGCACGATTATCTTGCACCTCAGATCTATTGGGACATAAATACTTGTCCGCGTTTTGACACGCTGGCCATGGATTGGATTAACTCAGCGTATGGCAGGCATATTTATCCCGGAATTGCCATATACAGGATGGGATCGGGCGATGGTAATTGGCCTCCGACTGAAGTTCTTGCACAGGTGGATAGCGCGCGGAAATTTAATGGGCATGGACAATCCTTCTACAGGGCACAGAGTTTTAAGGATAACCAGAAGAATATAACTAATTTAATTAAAACGGGGCAGTATCTTTATCCCGCTAACATACCAGCAATGCTATGGAAAGATAATGTTAAACCTAACCCGCCGCTTAATGTGACCATTTCCACAGCGGATTCTATAAATTTCAGAGTCTCATGGAGTAAACCACTTGCTGCGACAGACGGAGATACGGCATTTTATTTTAATGTTTACAGGGATGAAACGCCAAGTATTGATTATTCTGATATTAAAAAAGTGGTTAAATTTGGGGTAATTAATGATACAACGGCACTGATAATTTTTGCAAATAAGCCAACAAAGAATTATTATTTCGCTGTGACTGCTTATGATAGGATGCGCAATGAGAGTGAGCCTTCCAATCTGGCAAGCATTATTGTTGTAGGTGTGGAAGATGAAATGCATGAGCTGGTTTACGCTCTTGAACAGAATTATCCTAATCCTTTTAATCCGGAAACTGAAATCAAGTTTTCGCTGAAGGAAAGAAGCTTCGTTACCTTGAAGGTTTATGATGCTTTGGGAAGGGAAGTGAGTGAGTTGATAAATGAGGTCACTGAGTCCGGTTCTTATGCTGTTAAATTCAGCGGACTAGGGCTTCCCAGTGGCATTTACTTTTATCAGTTAAGAGCAGGAGAATATTCAGCTGTTAAGAAGATGGTGCTTTTAAAATAAAAAACTGCTATGGAAGAGGGCTAAGACCATAGCAGTTTAGTGTGTTTCTATAAGGAGGGTGAAACGATTTCATCTCACCGTTCGGTATAAATGTTACAATTTGCGTGCCATTGTAAAAACTTTAAAATATGAAGGAATAAAAGAGATTAAAACGAAATTTTTTCAATTTGTGGAATCAATTTTCAAATATTAGAAAAAATAGTTCGAAAATTAGGAATTGAAAAATGTGAGTAAGAAAAAATTATGAATGAAGATAATATAAAACCAAATAAAAGCTTAACGGAAAAAATTGCAAATCTGAAATCGCAGATGAATGCGGTTATACTTGCTCATTATTATCAGGAATCCGAGATTCAGGATATAGCGGATTTTATTGGGGATAGCCTGGAATTAGCCCGTAGAGCAAAAGCCACTGATGCGGACGTAATAGTTTTTGCAGGTGTTCATTTTATGGCTGAAACTGCAAAAATATTAAATCCTTTCAAACTTGTTTTAATTCCGGATATGGAAGCCGGTTGTTCACTTGCGGAAAGTTGCCCTCCCGCTTCGTTCAAAAGATTCAGAGAGAAAAATCCTGCTCATATTGCGATAACCTATATAAATTGTAGTGCTGAAATTAAAGCGCTATCGGATATAATTTGTACATCGAGCAATGCCGAGAAGATAATTAGTCAGATTCCCGAAGATCAACCGATTATTTTTGCCCCTGATAAAAATTTGGGAAGGTATTTGATTAATAAAACGGGGAGGGAGATGCTTCTTTGGGATGGCGCCTGTATTGTGCATGAAGCGTTTAGTGAAGAAAGAATTTTAAAGCTGAAACTGGAGTTTCCTGATGCAAAGTTGATTGCTCATCCGGAATGTACTGACTCTTTGTTGTTGCATGCTGATTATATTGGTTCGACAAGTAAATTGCTCAGTTACATAAAGGAAGATGTGTCTGAATCTTATATTGTGGCAACTGAATCCGGGATTATTCACCAAATGCAGAAAGCTGCTCCCGGGAAAACATTTATTCCTGCTCCTTCATCTGAGAGTTGCGAGTGTAATAATTGCCCGTATATGAAACTGAATACGCTCGAAAAAATTTATAAGTGTATGTTGGAAAGAACACCGGAAATAGTAATGAACGAGGAATTGAGATTGAGAGCATTAAAACCAATTGAGAAAATGCTGGAAATGAGTTAGTTTTATTATTAGACAAAAAAAGAGTAAATTTAAAACTTAAATAAAAAAAATCTGAACGGAGAAAAAAATGAAAGAATATCCCCAAAATCTTTATATGATAGTTTTTCCGATTAATGCATTGGTTGCTTCTCAGTTGAATCCTTACCAGTTTGCGGAGCATTATACTATCGGAAGTACAAAACATTATAGGGGCAAAGTAATATTTGCCGAGATTGATATAAAGTTCAGGGATCAGTATTTTGATATTGATTATTATTTATCGCAGACTGTTCCTCATGAGAATGGCCAACCTAAGAAAACAAAATTTATTAGTTCATATTCGGTTCTTGAACACGTGGATTTGAAAGCAATAAAACATTTGTATCTTGTAACTCCAAACGGGAAAGCATTGCAGATCGACCCGGCTGAATATACTGCAAAAAATGATCCGGGTATGGTTAGAGTTTATCAGGAAATCACCCCGTTGACAAATTTAGTAGCTTCAACTCTGGACCAAAGGAGTTTTGGCAAGTATATAACAAAGGAAACCAGATCAAAAGGATGTCCTAAACTGTTCTTCACGCAATATGAATTAAATGTTACTGAATTCCTGAAGTATAATCAAAACCGGGATTTGATGCATAGTCCTATTCCTGATAGCAATCCTCAACGGCTCTTTGATTATTTACTTGAACTTAAAGAGAATCCCGAAAAGAAGACAAAAACCATAAGCCTCAGTTCCACTCTGCTGGAGGCTTCTTATTTGTTAATCAGACACGGATTCTGGTTTGCAGATGGCGAGGAACTTGTTTTCTTCCCAATGCCTACTCTAAAGCAATTGGAAAACGAATACTATGATTGGTGGAAACACGTAAGATAGAAAGAGATCAGCAATAAATTAAGAGCGGGGCTAAAACCCCGCTCTTTTTTTATTATTTTATTAACATCATTTGTTTTACTGAAACGAGATTACCTGCCTGAAGTTTATAGAAATAAACTCCGGATGATAAACCGTCAGCATTAAAGTTTATGCTGTGAGTTCCGGGGGATTGAAAACCATTCACCAGTTCAGTAATTTGATTTCCGAGAACATCATAAACAGTTAGTTTAACATCAGAAGGCGAAGTTATGGAATAGCTTATTACTGTCGAAGGGTTGAATGGATTCGGGTAATTCTGGTTTAGTGTGAATTGAACAGGTTGGGATAGATCCGGTGCAACACTTGACGGTGAATAATAAGTTATTGACTGTGAGGCTAATTCCCAGCCTTCTGTAACATGATAAAATTCAGTTTGTGATAATGTTTCGTCTCCGGAGCTGTTATAGGTATAACTGGTTCTCCAGGATGGACTGTAATTACCACCAATAAAGTTCTCTCCAAGTTCAAGAGTCATATTCCAGTTTGCATCATAGGTCGCGGTCCATCTGGAACTGTAATCCCAGGTGCTTTGATTTGAGTTCCAATATTTCCCAAGTTGAGAAGTGCAATGCTCGCCGGTGGAGTTATAGGTATATTCATACATCCAGGCATTTACAAAAGTTGACCCGCCATAAATATCCTGGAAAATTTCAGTCAGCTCGTTTAACATTGAATTTCTTGTATAGGTTGTTTTGCCTGTATCAACCCACGCTGAGTTAATAAAATATGCATTTGTTTCAGTTTCGAGATACTTTTGATTTGTGGAATGGTATGTATAAACATATTTCCTGTAGTCCTCCAGCTGCATAGTTTGGAAGTTAAGTTGTTTGTGAATTTCAGTAAGTGGTAAACCTGCGGAATTGTTGGTGAAATCAGTCTGCTGGAAAGGTATAAAATTACCACCCATTGAAAGTTGAGTGTTTACCTGTGTCAGATAATTATTGGAATCATATACATAAGCGGACTGCATTTGAATTATCCATGCATTACCTGCCCAGGCATATAATTGAACCTGAAGAAAACGCATTGTTGAATCGGACATATTTATGGAAACCGAAGCAACGTGTTTGCTTTTGTTTTCCCACTTGTCATTTACCCATTCCTGAGAAATCACCTCCACCTGAGTCATTGCCGGATTCCATTGATCAATATCCCGGGTATCGTTAACCCAGGCCCCATTCTCCCAGTTCTGATTTATTTGCTCAACGTAAAGATTGAAATTGAGGACTTTTCCCGTGGAATATGCGGGGGATTTTTCATCAACTCTAAAAGTTGCTGATTTTATTTTAATAAATTCATTCCCTGACCTTCGTTCTGAGGAAAGGGAAGTAATAGTAAACAGAAATGAAAAGAAAACAAAAAAGAAAATGATATTTTTCACATGTACCTCTTGGATTATTATAAAGACACACCAAAATTTAGTTAATTAGTTAAACACGTAAAAATCAAACATTACACAATATTAAAAAGTTTCAGTAGGAAGACTGTTGGTGGAAAAAATGACTTTATTTCGGAAAAAATGTGAAAATCTGTGATCTGGATCAAAATTTTTGCAAATTAATCCCCGATTATTACATTTTTAAAGTAGTTAAGGTGTTGAATTATAGCTTTCGCCCAGTATTTTTTATTGTGAATACCCGGCTGTGCAATAAATGTAATGGGAATTTTATTTTGCTGACATTTCTCAAAGAATTCTTTATTTGTCACAAAAATACGGTCTTCAGTACCACAATCAATTAAAAATGGCTTAATATCCTCAATTTTATCAAGCTTTTCTATAGGATTGAATTTTGAATAATTCAGAGGATGTTGTTCATAAAGACCAAAAGCAAGGGACATACCCCAATTATTCTTGAATGTTTTAATATTCATGATACCACTTGTGGATGCACAACTTCTAAAGATATTCTGATTATCCAGAAAAAAGGATACTGCACCAAAGCCTCCCATGCTAAGTCCGGAAATAAAAACCTTATTCCTGTCTATCGAATATTTATCAAGAATAAATGGGATCAGATCCATTATGAAAAAATCTGCAATTTGTAAACCGGGTCTTAAAGGATTGTTAACATACCACGAATCAGTAAATCCATCTGGGCAAACAAAAATGAAATCGTAATAATTTGCTAATTTATTAAGATCTGTAATTTCACTCCACTGGCGGTAGGAAGCTTCCCAACCATGTAATAAAAAAATCACCGGATATTTTACGGTTTCGTCATAATCTGAGGGAGTAAAAACAAGGCATGTGTCCGTATGCGGGATATATTGACTTTCTATTGAGAGCTGTTGCTGGGGAATGCAGGTCGAATAAAAAATTACAAAGATAATAGTAAATAAGCGCATTTAAACACCATTCGGAATTTTAAGGTTGAATTAGTTTTTGTGAAAATTAAAATCTTTATAAAAACAAATCTAAACAAAAAAATTAAAATTAAAATTCAATTTTTTTTTGGTAATGTGAATTATTAACTCTATTTTTGAAGATAAAAAAATATAATTCAAGCAAAAGTTTTGAAAATTTAATAAAAGCAGTCATCAAAAAAGACGAAATATCACATTATGAGAATCAGAACATATCTACTCATCATAACCATTCTTTCGGTCTGTAATATTTTCCCACAAAGTTCTTTAATTGATACAACTTTTCATTTGCCGTCTCAGGTTGATTCGGTTAATTCTTTTTCAGTTGATTACAAAAGTACTCCGGGTTCGTTGCAGATTGAAGTTGGTGAAAAAGAAAATCTTGCTCTTAAGCGGTATGCATTTATCAGTTTTGGAGGTACTCCGCCTGCAGATACAGCAAGAAAAAATCCATTTAAGTTGATTGATGGACTTAAAACTGGATCTTTTGTGGAATTCCCCTCTGAAAATGTTGGAGGAAGATCCGGAAGTTATATAATTATTGACTTACAAGCCGTTAGAAGGGTCAAAAGAGTTCTTTTCTTCTCATTGGGAGGAAATATTAACACAAGAGTTCGTGCCTTTACAATTTATGCCGGTATGGATACTACGGGTATTGGTATGGAAAAGGTTTATGTGGAACCTGATAATCCCGTTGCTAACCCGGAAGCAGTGTTTACACCTGTAACAGCCAGATATGTTAAAATTGTATTGGATGTAATTTCAACTACCTCCAGTACAGTTATTTCTGAGATTGAAGTATATGGCGAAGGTTATCTCCCGGTAGGTGTATTTGTTTCATCGGTGCGAAAATTGGAAAAAAATGTGAATTTTGGAGCATTTGAATTTGAGGCGGAAAAACCAACCGGAACACAGATATACTACAGTGTGAGAACAGGGGATACTCCGGCTGTGGACAGCACATGGTCTCCGTGGTCAGATTCCTCAGATGTTAGTAATTCATTTTATACTGTCTACGAACCTAGGGGTTACGTACAATATAAGATGCGACTGGAGACAAGCACTCTTGAAACTCCCAAAGTCCACAAGGTAATTGTTAATTACGACACAAATAATGTGGCTTATAATACTGATGCTTATATCTCTCCCCAGTATGCGCAGATTCTTAGTGAACAAACTTTCACCCTGACTATTGATTGTACGTTTAATCCAAATGATTATGGAATAGATACAATAGTTGTATTTACTCCGGCCCCCTCACAATTTCAGGAACTGAGGTTAAATGGTGTTAAGCAAACTGTACAGTACACTATACTGGGGGACAGAATTATTATTGTTATGGGAACCACTCTTAAAACAGATGCTAAAATAGAGATTTTGTTAAAAACATCCCCCTATTTAGCAATTAATCCTTTCAGAACTATTATAAGCAGTAAACTTAAAAATAATCCGCAGAGAGTAAACTCAAAAGTTACTGACCAGGTTGATGCATGGAGTATTATCACTGTTGGAGTTCCTGAAAAAATAGTTATTGGGGGAAAAGCAACACCAAATCCGTTTACACCAAATGGGGATGGGGTGAACGATAAAACTAAAATAGAATTTTTTGTTGGCAATATTGCCCAGCCCCCCTCAATACTTGGTAAAGAATTAAGGGCGGTTACCGTGAAAATTTACGACACCACAGGTAAACTTATCAGGGATCTTCTGGACCTTCGCACAAGTGCTTATGCCTATATTGCAGAAAACTCAATTGAGTGGGACGGTAGAGATGAGAGCGGTAAAATAGTTAGACCTGGTTTATATATTTATCAGATATTCATCAATAGCGACAATGGTGGGGAGTATGTTACACGCACCGTTGTGGTTTCTTATTGAAAAAATTTGAGGTACACGTGAAAAGATTTTTAAGAATAATCACAATATTTCTACTGACTTCCTGCTACATTCATGGAGGGGGTTTTAACGATTTGGGGAACAGCGCAAGAGTGGCTTCAATGGGCGGAGCGCATATTGCGGTGGGTAACTCTCCTTATTCTTTATTTTATAATCCCGCCGGAATCTATATGATTAAGGATTTGTATGTTGCTACATCTTACGCAAATTTATTCCCGGGAATTGTGGATGATAATCTTAATTATTTTGCTCTTTCGGGAGTTGTACCACTCCAAATGATTGGAGAATTGGGAGTCGGAGGTACTTTCCTTAATAGTGAATTGTGGAAGGAATATACAATTAACTTTACCTATGCTCGTGAAATTTATAATAACTTTGCTCTTGGCGGAACTTTTAAATTGTTAGGATGGTCTGCTGAAGCCGCTCCCGGTGAAAGCCCTCTTTCTTATACCGGCTTTACTGCAGATATAGGTGCTTTCTATACTTTTAAATCGATTACCAACTCAAGCGACTTAAGCCTCGGTGTGGTTGCCAAAAATATCACTCAGCCAAGTATTTCAAGCAGCGGTAGTAATGATGCTAAATTGCCTATGCAACTGGGTTTTGGATTTGCATACATTTCGTCTTTATACGATTATATTATTACCGCGGATGTCTGCAAGGAAGATGATCAGATAAGTGTTAAATCAGGCGCTGAGTTCTCTGTCTTTTCGAGGGAATTGCTTAGCCTTAGTACAAATTTGCTTTTACGCTTGGGTTATGAACGCATAGTCGTATCGGATTTTGCTGAACAGAGCGGATTGAATGGAGGGTTTGGTCTTAATGTAGAGAACCTTATAATCGATTATGGTTACCAACTCCCAACAGAATTGACGAATGCCGGTGGCATGCATAAAATTTCTTTATCATATAAGTTTTAATATTCAGGAATTAGGAATCAGGAATTCGGAATGAAACACATGACCTACAAATACCAACTAATTTTCTTATTAAACTTTCTGTTTCTCTTAATTTTTCAAGAGAGTTCTTACCCTCAATTCATTTCTAATAAAGGAAAACCTCAGGATAAGTATTTGAATTATGCGGGGCGAAATTATGAAAATTACAGCTCTACTTTCATTAGAAAAAAATTCTTTGATAACTTTGGTAACTTCCTGGTAGAAGGAACAACTGTTTATGAACTTAACGAGTTGCAGCGACAGATTCCAATGACGGAAGAAACCGGAGGTAATAGCGATATTATCAAATCCCGTTATTATCAAAGTTGGTTTAATAACCTGGTAATTGCTAATGACGCCTATGGAGGATTTTCCACCCGATTAATGGTTGGGGATGCAATTCGTACAAAATTCACTGCTATGACTCTTAATAAAGCTAGATTTAATGGAATAAGATGGGATGCCGGGACTGCAAAATACAGAGCAACCTTCATTGGTTCAAGAATATCAGACCCTATTAGATTCAGATTTGATTACGGATTAAGCGGCTTGGATGGAATTAGAAGGATCAGAGACTGGACTCAGTACTTGTTGGGCGGTCACTTTGAAACTGATATCGGGGATATTTTAACGGTCGGAATTACTTATGTTAATCAGCATCAGAGAAGATCAAGTATTGATGCTGGTGCTGCTGAAATAAAGGGTGTTGTGACTAATGCCATACCAAGAGTTATTTTCTTAAAAATTAGCGATGACTCTCCCGGCGATAACTCGGGTCCAGTTCTCTTTGGGCGTCCTCAGGTTATTATTAATGGACAAATTATGCCCACGGTCAATATGCAACTCAACCAAAAACCGTCCGGTGAATCTACAACTCTTGACAAACCAGTTCAGTTTTATTGTTTAAGAGAAAATGAAAGACAGTTAGGTTTTTCAATCGATCAGAGATATTTTGGAGGTCATGATACCACAAGCTATACCTATTATACCCATTTTGCCAGCTATCGTTATTATGCTACTGAACCAAGATACCCGGTCCAAATACCTGCTGTTTCGACAGAAAATGTAACCTACGCATTTATTATGCCCGAAGGTGTGCAGTCGGTACAGTTTAAAATTATGGTCGCGAATGATTACAAAATAGAGACCGCTCATGATTATTATAATACACTTGATAATTATGGTGGCGGAGCACTATATAAATCACACTTCAGGGATTCTCTCCTTGCCACCCCGACACCGTTTTTCGTCAGGAACAGAGCGGAAGGAAATGTAAGGGATGGTAGCAATAAACAGGTAGTGACTGTTAATTATGGTCTTGCTACCGGTATGTCGGTTTATGGATTGAACTTTGCTTTCAATTGGGAAGGATTTGAGATTGAAGGTGAGTTTAATGAGAGTGTTGATTATCTGAAATACCCCATACTTTCGGGAAGCAGATATGAAAGCAAGGGTCAGGCTTGGTACATTAAAGGTAAGAAGAAACTTGGACGTCTCACTTTCGGAGGTGAAAAGTACTTTATTTCACCTGATTATATTACTTGGCTGAACACGTATGTCTTGGAAAATAGCTACTATATTCAAAGTACAGGTTCAACAGTGTTAATTCCCGGTATATCCCAATTGACTGCCCCTGATTACCTTGGTTATGACGCGTCCTACACTTATCAGAGAAGGGTTCTTTATCCGGGGGGTGCTTTTTATCCTCTGGTTGACGATAACGATGACAACGACAGATGGGAAGATGGATTTTATTTTTATAATGTCCAGGCTACTGATGTTAATGAAAGAAATAAAGACGTGATCAACAATAGGGGTGATTTCTTTAAATTAGGTTACAGGCAAAGCACTAATGAGTTAAGAAGTCTTGATGCTATTACCAGGCAACCGGATGCAGGTATATTCCCCGGAAAAGATAAGGATAATGACGGTATTCCGGATGATGATAGAAATGCGAATGGAGTCCCTGATTATTCGGAAGACTTCCTCACTTATTATGCAGATCCACCATCTTTCGAATACGGGGATGACTGGAATAACAATGGTGTGATTGATGATCAGGAAAACGATATTTACCCTGATTATCCTTATGAACCTGATACGAAAGGTTATCATCTCTTCGCTAATCTTGAAGTGATTAAAGACCTTAACGTTGCACTTGGAAAAATTTCTGAGAATGCAATTGCCCGAGGCGGTAAGAATGACGTAAGTTACTTTAAAGCAAATTATTATACCGAAACTCCTAAATTTGGTTCACTTAGATTATACTATGTCTTTAAACAAGTTCAGGACAATATTCTCAATAATCTTTATAAATACTCCGGTGTTATTACTGTATCAAACCCATTTCCTGATTATGTTATAGATCCTTTATACTACAGAAATTCAATTGTCAACTCATTATATGCCGGAACAAAATATACTCAGATAAAAGGAGTTAACATTGAGAACAATTTTAGAATTGAATTGAATAACCAGTTCAAAATAGGCGTACCCGACAGAGCATTTCTTCCTGAAGCAAAGCTGTTAGGCGATCAAATGCCGGGTAACATCGTTCAATGGGGACTGGTAAATAAAATTGACTATACAATTGGTCTTTTCAATAACAGTCTTAAAATAAGTCCCCAGTTCAAATTAAGAACCGAAAAAATAATCATTACTGCTGAAGATAAATCTGGAAGAAACATTACAAATATAAGTACTCATACACAGGAAGTAATCCCGATAGTTCGAATTGATTATAACCTTACTCCATCAACTGACTTGAGATTCGGTTTACAGGGTATGAGTTTCTTTGGTGATTTATTGAAATATAAAATTCGTAACTTAAAAGATAATTATGGAAGTCAGGATAGAACAACATTTGCAGCTTCCATAAGTAACAAATCTCAGTTTGCCGGCTATCAGGTTGTGTTTGACTTCGGTTACACACATACAAGCATTGATTACTTAAGAGAAGCTGACAAAACACTGGGTACTGAACAATCCATGCTCTTCTTTACTATCTATGCGGGTTTTTAAATAGGAAGAATTTAATAAGATATGACCTGGAAGATTATTGTTGTATTAGGATTAGCTGTAGCGAGTTTCTTTATCCCAACACCGCTGGAGTTGCAAAATGCATTTACCTCTGGACAAAACTTCTATGCATCCAGCAATTTCGTAAAAGCTATTGAACAATACAATTTGATTATTGATACAAAAAGCGAATTCCTCAATGAGGATAGCGTTAAAGTTACTCTTTTCAACGGTGATTTGGTTGTGAGAGTTATCGATGCAGCAATGTATCAGAAAGCAAATGCTCTCAAAAGCCTTGGTTTGAAGGATTCTGCCATTACTATCTATAAAATCGTGGAAGCTGATGGAAACGAACTGGAACTTTCAACCCTCGCGCAGTTTATGATCTATGATCTCCACTATCGATCTGGCCAGTTTAAGGATGCTATTGTTGAAGCTTCAAAATTAGCAGATAAATATCCTCAGCATATTAAGGCTCAAAGTGCTTTATATGATATTGGCTGGGCTTATAGGGAACTGGGTGATCTCGAAAAAAGCCGTGACTATTTTTATCTTCTGAAAGAACGCTATCCCGAAACTGATTATCTTGCTCGGGCTATGTATCAGCTTGGGCAGAATAGTTTTGACTTGAAAAAATACGATGACGCTATTAAATATTGGGGCGAACTTAATGAAAAGTTTAAACCCGATGCTTTTAAGGATAAAGACTGGGAAAATGTTCAGCTCAAAACCGTTAAGGAACGCCAGATTTTTGAAGCAACTTCTAGCAGGGAAACTGATGAGTCTACTCTGGAATTAGTGGCCAAAGCACAACTTAAAATAGGCGATTGCTACAGAGAAAAAGGCAATTATAACATCGCTATGGATAATTATAAGAAAATAGTTACAAACTATTCCCTGCTCCCCATTCTTGTTGAGGTTGCATATATTAAAATGGCAGACTATACTTTGCAGGAGAAGGGAATTGAAGAAGCTGTTTCCCTTTATCATTCTGCTATTGATGAAAACTTTGCCAATAAAGAACTGCAGGCTAAAATGCAGTATATGATTGCAGACATGTACCAGAAGCAAGGGAATTACGATCGCTCGGCAAAGGAATATATTTTCTACATTCAGGCTTATGCTGACGTTGCTGAAACAATTCAATTTGGTGTGGATAAAGCACAATACACCGTGGTTGCAATGTATTATAATGCCAGGAATTACAAATCTGCAGCAATGGAAGCGGATACTCTCCTTAAAAAGTATCCTGGTAGCGAAACAATTCCTGCAACTCTTTTCCTTCAGGGACTTTCACAGATTGAAATCGGCGAGTTTGTAAAAGCAAGAAATACTCTCTCTCAGATTGTGGAAAAATACCCGCAAAGTCCGGATTTAGCTGCAGCAAGAATTCAAATTGGTTTCACTTACTTTAAAGAGGGAAACAAGGAACAAGCACTGCAAGAGTATCTGAATGTGTTAAATTCCAGTCCTCCCGACTTAGACTCTTCTCATGTCTATTTTGAACTTGTTAATGTCTATTCCGAACTTAAAAGATATGACGAGGCTATCTCTGCCTTTGATTATATCAAACCAACTTCACAGTATTACACTCCTGGATTCGGCAAAATTGTTAAGATTTATGGTCAGCGAAGTGAGTATGACAAAGGAATGGCTTTCTTGAACTCTATTTTAGAGAAAAACAAAGGAGATAATTCCATTAATCTTACTTCTGATGTTAATTTTGCATTCGCTGATTTGTACATCTCGAAAAATGATTATAAAACAGCTATAGAGTACTTAACTAAAGTTGTTAACGATTCCACCCTGCCCGAAAACAAAACAATTCTTAGATACCAGTCCAGATATGCCCGCGGTGTATTGAATTATCAGACGGAAAACTATTCTGAAGCTGTTGTGGATTTGGAACATTGCATTGGCGATCCGGAATTTATTGGCAGACTCCCCAACTTCGTTAGAAACGCTAATGAGAAACTCGCTCTCTCTTACTCTAAATCCGGAAATAAAGAAAAAGCTCTTGCTCTTGCAAATCAATTGATGCAGAAAGCAAAAGATAACAAGGAAAAAGGTTCTGTTGATAATCTTATTGCCGGTATTTATTACGAAGCCGGTGACCACAAAAAAGCTATTGAGGTTTGTAAAACCGTAATTCAGAACACTGACCTTGACGAGGAAACTCTTATTAATTCATATATTACCATGTCAAATTCCTATAAAGGACTTAACGACATGGGTAACGCCGCATCAATCTTACTCCAGGCAAGCGAGAAATTCCCTGAATCCCCGGAAATTCCAATTGTCCTTTATACTCTGGGAGCTATGTATTTCGACAATCAGGAATATGAAAAAGCTGCAAGCATCTTCACTAAGTTTGTTGATAAATATCCCAAGCATGTCAACGTAAAAGAAGCCAGGTATTTCAAAGCATACTCCTACTACGAAACCGGGAACTGGACAGTCGCTAGCTCCTCTTTCAGGCAATATGTTGCGAATTATCCTGATGATCCTGCCGCAGCAGAATCACAATTCTATGCCGGTGAAGCTCTTTATAATGCTAAAGAATATAACGCTGCCATTTTGGAATACAGAAAAACTTATCAGCGCTACAGCAGCACGGATTATGCTCCTATGGCAATGTACAACGAGGGCTGGTGCTACTATGAACTCCAGCAACCCGATAAAATGGTGGATGTTTTTTCTAAACTTGCATCAAGATTTCCAAAATCCACTTATGCCGGTGATGCTCTTTTTACAATTGGTGACTACTACTATAATACTAAGGACTATGTTAAGTCCTCTGAAGCTTACTCGGACTTGATTAATAAATTCCCTAACTACGAGAAAGTTGAGGAAGCAAAGAGCCTTGTTTATGATCTTTCTCAAATTAATTCTTATCTGGAATATGAGAAAGCAATGAAATTCTTTGATGCACGCGATTATAAACGGGCTATTGAGGAACTAACCAAACTCTTTAATAAGTACCCAGACGCAAGCATTGCTGTCGGTTGTCAGGTTAATATTGCGGCTTCTTATGAAATGCTCGAGGATTATAGGGAAGCTGCTAAATGGTATAAACAAATTATTTCCAAATATTCTAATAGCAATGATGATAATGAAAGAAGTGCCGTTTTCTTTGCTAAAGAACATTTGGAGTGGATAGAAGAAAATTATTAAACTTTTTGAATTAATTATATCGGAGGAATAAATTGCATTCGTTAATTTTATTATTTCAGGAAAACCAACAAGTTGGAGGTAGCTGGTGGAGGGATAACTGGCTCATTAGTATTATCTTTAAGGGTGGTGTTGAAATTATGGGACCCCTCTTTATCTTTTCCATCATTGTGTTGGCTGTTTTGCTTGAAAGGCTTTACAAATACTATACAATACCTAACGAGGCAAAATCTAATAAAATTTTGGAAGACATAAACGAAAATATTAAAAAATTCGCGGATATCGATAAAGTCGTTGAGTATATTAAAACAAATAAGACTATTTTTTCGTATATCTTCATAAGAGTCATACAAAGGTATAAATTCCTTGTGGGTGAAAAACGACCGATTCTCGATATGAGAAATGAACTCCTCGATACTTCAGATATTTCTGCGCGTGATTATCTTGAAGAATTCCTCCCGGTTATTAATACTATCTCAAGTATTGCTACAATGCTCGGTCTTCTCGGTACAATCTTGGGTATGATCTCCTCATTCGATGAAATTGCAAAAGGTGGTAAAGGTGATCCGGCTGTCGTTGCTGGTGGTATTTCGATTGCTTTACTTACAACCGCTGGTGGACTTGTTGTCGCTATTCCGGCTGTCCTTGCTTATAGTTTCCTTAAAAGGCGACTCGAAAAAATCATTAATCAGATTGCTCCTTTCTCTAATCACTTCGTGAATTTCCTCCTTAAGGATTTGGCACGATTATCTACTTATAAAGAAATGTTGCTTACCGCTTATCGTGATGGTAAACTTAATAAGGACGAGCAACTCTTCCTTAAAGAAAAAAGACTTGAATTGAACATCTCTGAAGAGGAATTTGAAAAACTCGCTAAGGAAGTCCTGGACGAAACAGGTCATAAAGTTAATCTTGACAAGGTTGGAGAATAAAAATGGCCAGGAATAAAGGAAGCAAAATGACAGAGCTGACAATGGATATGACTCCAATGATAGACTGTGTGTTCCAGTTGCTTATCTTTTTTATGGTCACTACCGTATTTGCTGTTCAAAGTGGACTTAAGGTCGACCTTCCTCAGGCATCTACGTCTGACGCTCCTCCTGAAAAAGACCTCAGCATCACTATTTCTGAAAAAGGTGAGATGGACCTTAACGGCACTCTCGTTACTCTTGATAATCTTGAGGAACAGCTTAGAATACAAAAAGATATTTTTGGAAGTAAAGTCCTTATAATTAAAGCAGATAAAAAATCTCTCCATGGTATCGTCGTTGACGTTATGGATGCTGCTAAAATTGTGGGTATTGACCAACTTGCAATAGCAACTGACGAGGAAGAACCCAAAAATGGTGGTTCTTAATTTGTATGGCAACTAATTCTTTTTACATACCGGGACAAGAGCTATCTCAGCAGATAAAGAACATTGTTTCTTCTGTTAGGAAACAGCTTCTCTGGTTTCTTGCTATTAGTGTCATCTTACATTTTCTTCCGGTAGTATCTAACTTTGAAATCTCTCAGCAAATTGAGGAGAAAAAAAGACCCCCTACAAGCGTGAAATTTATTCAGCGGGCTCCCAAATTGCAAAAAACCATGGAACTCCAGAAAACTCCTAAAATTGTTGAAAGAAATATTCAGAGAAAATCAACTCCTCAGAGAATGAGCACCATGCCTCGAACTATGACTACCGCTTCCTCTCATGGAGGTACTGCACTTAGTTCACTCGGTCGTCCGGGTGAATATGTGGACAGGACATTTAATCCTAATCAACAACAGTTTTATGGTCCTAATATTACTACCGATGTTGTTAATACTAGAGCCGGTTCTAGAACAACTTCAGGACTTAAGGATGAACTGATAGATTACTCGAATTTCAAAGATAGATTTGCTGGTTGGGTTGAGCAGGGAAAAAATAAAAAAGATATCAGTGGTTACCTTGAATTCTACCAACTTCAGTATCGTGGAAGCAAGGTCGGAGCCGATGGCTCTCCTGGTTGGAATGCCGTACCATTGGCTTTGCAGGCAGTAGTTGAATACTCTTCTGCTAAAACTAAACTCGATATTACCCTAAAAGGATCAATACGTCTCGATTCTAAAGAATTAATGCAGGTCCCGCTTCTTTATATGATGGGCTATGAAGCTGAACCGATATACACTCAGCAGGAAGTCAGAAATCTTGAAAAATATCTTAGGAGCGGTGGGTTTTTATGGATCGATGACGGACTCGCAGCTCGTTATGCATCTTTCAACAAAAAAAGTAGACAGATGATTGAAGATGCTCTCGGTTATGATGCCGAGTTTGAAAGAATCCCCAATGGCCATTGGCTCTATCATTGCTGGGAAGATTTCGCTGGTCCCCCTCCTGGCGAGGATGATGTCAGAATAAGTACTTCTGCTTCTGTCCCTGTTCTGGAAAGATATAAATATCTTGAAGGTGTCTTTCTTAATGGTCGTCTTGCTGTCCTCCTTAGCAGTAAAGGATATTGCAGAGCCTGGGGCGATTGGCAGAGAAGAGGTTCTAATACTCTCGATAATACTCGTCAGCTTCAGTTTGCTATCAATGCTATTGTCTTTGCTTGTACTCAAAAGGGTGGTATTATCGACCAGAATAAACAAAAGGTAGCACAGAATTAGAAAAATAAAATTTATTAATGTTAAATTATTAGGTATGAAAAAATTTCTTCTTTTTACTTTTACCGTCTTTCTTTTTGCCGGGTGTAACTCTATCTTTCAGTATGTTTTCCTTCCCCCTGAAAGAGAAGAATATACAATAGTTCCCGATCTTGAACTTACTACCAGGTTGGAAGATTCCAGCTACTTTGTTAGTAAGGACGGAAAAATGGTTGGCTATAACGCCAAAAGTTGGAAAATCGAAGTCCGCTACATGTCTGATTTTCAACTGAACACTTATGAATTCCCTGATGAATCCAAGGCATTCGACAATTCGGGAAATCCTTATACTTTCGCTAACTGGATTGATCCTGCTGTTGGCTATACTCCTCGCCGCTTTTCCGTTTTCAAAGTTACTATTTATAACTATACTAATTCCAAAATTAACTACGATCCTGAAGCTTCACTCCTTCTTACTGATAGAGGCGATAAACTGAACGCTTACGCTCGTGAAAAGAAAAATGCCAAGTTCTACAGTATGGAAGAATACTTCCAGAAACGTAAAGGAACCTCCGGTCTTGACGATGAAGTTTTCGAAACCCGCATGGGAATTGTCCGTAGAACAATGCTAACATATGGTAAACCCATTTATAAAGGCGATACCAGAGACGGTCTGATAGTTTTCGATCCTATCATGGATAATATCGAAAAACTCAAGATCACCATAGACAATTTTGTGGTTGGATACGATGAGAATAATGACCCGGCTGATTTTGTGGATCTTGAATTCTACTTCAAACAAGTGGTTGTTCCGAAAGAGGAAAGAATAGTTGTTGACGATGATAAAATTGCTAAAGTCGATTCCTCAGTAACTCAGCTTTCTGTCGCTTTAATTAAATATACAACCGCCCCCGGTATCTCGAACTTCGATGTACCATGGAATCCTAAACCTAGAAGTCTTCCTAATCTAATGCAGATTGCAGCTAAAAATCTTAAACTCAGACAAAAAATTGTCGAAGGAAGTTTTGGCGATGAAAGCGTTAATGACTCTCATGTTGCCTTCATTTTTGGTAGTGGTACAACTCCTGAGTTCAGTTCCTCTATTGTTTCCAGATGTGCTGAGTATGTCTCCGATGGTGGTATAGTGTTTATTGATAATGTCTATTTTGCCGGTGAGTATCCATTCCTTACTCTCATGGAAACTTTCCTCGGCGATGTCGCTAAAAAACTCTCGGGTAAAACGGAAATTAAAAGAATAAACCTCGATCATCCTCTCTTTACAAGTTTTAAAGAACTTACATCACTTCCTGCAGGTATGGATGATTTCAATAATAGTCTTATGAAATCCGATGAAATAAAAGGCCTCTTTCTCGATGGAAAACTTGTTATTATTCTTTCTGGAAAAGGATACCCTGTATTGTGGTCTGACGAAGGCTCAAGTTATGATAATGCAACTCAGCTTGATTTTGGTGTCAATTTAATCTCTTATGCTATTAAAAACAGAAAAAAATGAGTGATTCTATGAAGCTATTTTTTATTTATCTTTTCTCTTTATTGTTGGTATTTGATGCTTTCCCTGCTGAAACTCCGGATGGTGGGGAAATAAAAAAACTTACAAAATTGGAAATCCTTGAACTGATGAAAGAAAATTCCCCCAATGATAAACCTTGGATTGACTTCAGTTCAAGATACACTAAAGCCACTCTCTTATCCATGGTTATTCCCGGCGCTGGTCAAACTTATCTCGGAAGCGAGATTAAAGGAATTGGATTCACCCTTGCCTTCTTTGGGGTTGGTTTGGCAGCTCTCTCTAATCAGAGCAATTATGTCGGTAGGGAAGATCGTCTTAAGGTCCTCATAGAGACTTATAATAAAGCTGGCGATTTTACCACCGCTAATAGAGCTTGGCAGGATATTGTCTTTGAGCGCAGTAATAGAGATCGGGACTTGGACAGAAGAAATCTCTATTCTTACATTACCATCGGAATTTGGGTTCTCAATATGGTCGACGTCATTTTCTTTTCTGAAGATAAGGGCGTTGACGATTTTTCGTCCAATAGCCTTCCCCCTCTTCAGGTTGGCTTTACTTCCGACGGTCAATTTAATGGTCTTGCTTTTAAGTTTAATCTTCCTTAATTTTTAATAACTATGAGAAAATATTTTAAATTATCAGTCTTTATTGTTGCAGTTTTTTTAATTCTCTACGGTTGCGAGAGTCCTATTGATATTCCCTCTGCCTCTCATTATAACCGTACCCCTAAACCATTTAATCTCAAAGCGGATTCGGCTTATTATGATACCACCGCTGGTAAGGCTCGTGTTTTCCTTAGCTGGGAAATTAGTTCTGTGGAAAATATTAGCTATTTCGAGGTTCAGCGTAAAGGATTATTCCCTGTTTTCGCTAGGGCTGGTATTTCTGAGAAAACCACTTATGTCGATTCTTTTGCTGTTAGTTTCACTGATACTCTGAAGTTATCATATTACCTTATTCCAAATGGTAAAGACCGCTTTGTTGGAGAGTCCTCTGACATTTTTTCCATAAATATGGTCAAACCATAATAATTTTTATATAAACTGAATTATCTAATCGGAAACTCTCTTTCTCGATTCGTAATTCTTAATTCTTAACTTATTCTTTGGAGGCATAAATGCAAAAAGGTTACTTCTTATTATTTTTGCTCTTGTTTTTCTTCGCTCCTATAATTTCCGGTCAACAAATTATTGACTCTTCTAATGTTATTTTTGTTGACAATACTTCTGATGGAAACACGAGTACAGTAGGTACTTTCATGAACGATCCTACGTACATAGAATATCCGCAGACTGCCATTGCACCGGGTACAGCTGATATTTGGGGCTGGTGGTCTAATATTAGCACTGTTTATTACGGTGGCAACTCAAGAAGAGCTAGCCGCTGGGGTTCTGGCAATAATACCGGCGCCCATGCTGAATTCTATTGTACAGTTTGGCAGACTCAAAACTATCTTATCTATCATCATATGAACTCAGGTAATTCATCAACTCGCTCCTACGTTACCTTTCATCGTTTCGGTGAAGGTTTACCCGCTGATAGTTTCCTCTATAATATGAGGGAAAATCAGATTTATTATGATATTCGACAAGGTGGCAATTTGGTTGAAGCTGAAAGAGGTAGCTGGTTTCCCCTCGGTATTATCAATATCCCTGCAGCCGATAGCGCTCTTAAAGTTACAATCGGCCTCGATTCAACAGGTACTAATACTCTTCGTACCGACGCAATTATGCTTATGAAGAGTACTCAGTCAGGTCCTGATCTTGAATTTGGTGCCCGCCGTTATGACCAGATTATTATTGATGCTGGTACTGGAGACACTCTGCTTAATCATAGCCTCTACAGAGATAGGGCTCCCCTTCAGTTCCCCCAAACTACGTTTAAATACAACCGTTTCACTGATAAATCTTTAACTTTGTATAACCTTGGTTCAGCTCCTCTGACCGTAACAGGATTTGCTACTGGATCTAGCCGTTTTTCCGTCACAACTTCAACCCCTATAGTTATTCCTGCTGGTGGCAGTTACCCGGTAATGATTAGATTCTCTCCTAAAGGTGAGGAAACAACCCTCGACACACTTTATGTCTTCAGTGACGATCAGCTTGAACCCGAAGCTAAAATGCCTTTAATTGGTACAGGTATTAACTATAACTTTATTCTCAACGGAAGCCTCACCGGTGGTGAACCTCACTGGAATGTTCCGGCTCCTGGTGGATTCTTTGACCTGATTGGTACAAGCTGGGCAAACTCAACCGCTACTCCGTGGACCTATCCGATTCCTGGTGGTAACAATAATAGCGTTGTTAATGTTGGCTCCTCAAATCAGATTTCTGCAACATACAGATTCACAATTCCTGATTCTTTATATGGAAGTTATTTCCTTGAACATGCTGGTCCTGCTGGTTCCTCCAACGCCGCTCAAAACGTAACAGTGGATGTTGTTACACCTTTCTATTCTAATCCGAATCCGGTACTTGGTGATACTCAGAGAGTTGAAGGATTTAATTCCAGAGCAAGTACCTCTATTCGTCCTTGGGTTAGAATAGGTGGTAATCTTGTCTTCCAACTCAATGGTGGTGGTGAAACCAGTGTTAGATTCACAAATCCTGGTCAGGGTGGTTCTGAATTGTTAAGAGCTGATTTATTAAGAGTTCGTCTCGTTCCTATTGCTCCTACTGTTAGTACAAGTCTTGATCCTGCTCGGATTCTTAATTTCGGCTCAGTCTCAATCTACGATTCAATTCGTCAGATCCAGTTTAATTTCCAGAGAAACTTCGAAATCGGTTCTAACGGCGAAACTCCATTAAGAATTGATAGTATTTGGATTAAAAATGGTACCTTTATGTCAATTAATAATATGCCGACTTTCCCGTTAACTCTTCCGGCTATTGATGGAAAATATAATCTCCTCCTCTCTTTCCTTCCGGATGAAATTATTAGTTATAGAGATACCGTTTGGATTAAATCAAATGACCCTGTTGACTCACTCATCCGTGTCATCATAAATGGGCAGGGAGTAGGAACAGGAATAGTAGTAGATGATACAGATCCAACGAACTACATCTTCCCGTCAGACATAAAAGACTGGACAGGCGCTCCCGATCCGTTATTCATGGACAAATGGTACAGAATAAGCGGAAGCGGAACAAACAACACCAGATTAATCTCCTACATCTACTTCAACCCGCCCGATGGACTTCAGAAAATAGAATGGTATCCTTTCTTCCCGTTCAGACCCGGAACAAGCGAGCCGGAAGTAGACACATTTGACGTATATGTACAATTATCAGTCAGTTCAAGCATAAGCTCACCACAGGCAAAATACGTTATCAACCACGTAGGAGATAACTCACCTGACATCAAGATAATCAACCAGAACGGACTAACCGGAACAGGAAGAGTCTTCTTAGGCAGATATCCCTTCCTAAGAGGCGGTCAGGATTACCATGGATCAGGCGGAACAATCTTTGGGTCAGTAGAACTGCACAACGATACAGCCCTGGTAAGTGCCTACTATCCACCTGATAGCATCAACATAGCAAGAAGAGACTCATTCGTCTTACGTGCAGATGCAGTAATCTTCGAAGAATCACAATTAACATCAATCATAGCAGAACCGAACATGACACCGGAGAGCTATACATTATCCCAGAACTATCCGAATCCATTCAACCCGACCACACAGATAAAGTTCACATTACCTGTAGACAGTCGAGTTGACTTGAAAGTATATGACATACTCGGAAGGGAAGTAGCAACGCTGATGAGCGATGAATTAAAGGCAGGCTACTACACCACTGAATGGAACGGAAGAAACAACTCTGGAGTGATGGTATCCTCAGGAATCTACATCTACAGAATAGTGGCAGGAAAATTCGTTCAGACAAAGAAAATGATGATGTTAAAATAAAACATCCTCCACAAAATCTTTCAAGGGTGGCTTCTCGCCACCCTTTTTATTTTATCGTTACATATAATCATAAAAAATACCTTGGAAATTTTCCTTAACTTTCCTAAATTTCATATTAAGGCTGAATTATTTTAGCACTCTAAGTTTACTTATAAAAAATGAGGTTTTAATGTATAAAATATACTTGATAGTTCTGGTTCTTTTCTTCATACTGGCACCGGACAACTACTCCCAGCAGGTCCTCGACCCTGCAAACGTTATCTATGTGGATAACACAAGTGACGGTAATGTTGGAAGCACTGGTGGTAGCAATATCGGAACATTTATGAATGATCCTAAATACCGCGAGTTTCCCCAAACAACCGTTGCCCCTGGTACACCTGATTTTTATGGCTGGTGGTCAAACACTGGTGCTACAATTAATTATGGTGGCAATTCCCGAAGGGCTAGTAACTGGGGTTCCGGAAACAACACCGGCGCTCATGCCCACTTCTATTGCACTGTCCCGGTTTCTGATTACTATGTCGTTTATCATCATAACTTTTCTGGTAACTCTTCTACAGATGCTTATGTTACTTTTAAAAGATTTGGCGAAGGACTTATTGCCGATAGCATGCGCTATAACATGATGAATAATAACATCATCACTCATGATATTATGCCAGATGGTCGCCTTGTCCCGAATCAGCGTGGTAGCTGGTATCCATTAGGAATAATTGAGTTGTATCAGGCTGACTCTTCACTTACCGTTGAAATCGGTCTCGATTCTCTTAGCTCTAACACTCTCCGAACTGATGCCGTTGCTCTACTCCGTACCTCCGCAGTAGGTCCCGATCTTGAATTTGGTAATAGGAGATTTAACTTTGTAAGTATCGACCCCGCAACCGGCGATACTATTCTTAATTACGATTTCCTTAAAGATAGAGCTCCTCTTGTTTTCCCCCCAACTACATTTAAGTGGGTTCAACCTACTGATCTCCAATTTAACTTGTTTAATCCCGGTACAGAAAGTGTTATCATAACAAACTTCTCAACAAATACGAATAGATATTTTGTTCTCACCCAGGCTCCCGTTGTCATTCCTCCCGGTGGAAAACATACCATTACTATAAGATTTGCTCCTAAAGGAGAAGAAGTTACCCTCGATACACTTTTCATTGAAAGCAATGACCCTAACGAACCATTGGCTTATCTTCCCTTAATCGGTGAGGGGGTTACTTATAACTTTATTCTAAATGCAAGTCTCAACGGATCAGAACCTCACTGGAATGTTCCTTCCCCGGGGGGACTTTTTGATCTCCTTGGTTCTGCTGGTTGGCTCGCTAGTACTCCAACATCTTTCGCTTTCCCTATTGTTGGTGGTAATATCAAGAGTGTTGTAAATACAGGTTCAGACCCAAACATCGCCGCTACATTCCGTTTTACCCTTCCCGATTCTATCCAGGGTAGCTTTATGCTCGAACATGCGGGTCCTAACTATTCCCCGAACGCCGCTCAGAACGTTACTGTCGATTGTGTTACTCCATTCTATGCTAACCCAAATCCCGCTCTGGGGGATACTCAGCGAGTTCTCGGCTTTAACTCCAGACTCAGCACTTTAGCCGTTCCTTTTGTCAGAATAGGTGGTAACACAATATTTCAACTTAATGGAGGCGGTCAAACTGTCGTCCGCTTTACCAATCCAAGTCAGGGAGGCACTGAACTTCTCAGAGCAGACCTTCTCCGTGTCAGATTAATTCCAATAGCTCCTACAATCAGCACAAGCCTTGACCCCGCTCGTCTCCTCAACTTCGGCTCTGTCTCCATCTACGATTCAATTCGTCAGATCCAGTTCAACTTCCAGCGCAACTTTGTCATCGGCTCTAATGGTGAAACTCCTCTCAGAATAGACAGTATCTGGTTAAAGAATGGTTCATTCTTTACAATCGACAATATGCCAAACTTCCCCATAACCCTCCCCGCAATCGATGGTAAGTATAACCTCCTCATGTCCTTCTTGCCGGATGCAATCCAGTCATTTTCTGATACAGTGTACATAAAATCCAACTCTCCTAGCGACACACTTATTCGCGTTAGAATAGCCGGACAGGGAGTAGGAACAGGAATAGTAGTTGACGATACAGATCCAACGAACTACATCTTCCCGTCAGACATAAAAGACTGGGCAGGCGCTCCCGATCCGTTATTCATGGATAAATGGTACAGAATAAGCGGAAGCGGAACAAACAACACCAGAATGATATCCTACATCTACTTCAACCCGCCCGATGGACTTCAGAAAATAGAATGGTATCCTTTCTTCCCGTTCAAACCCGGAACAAGCGAGCCGGAAGTAGACACATTTGACGTATATGTACAATTATCAGTCAGTTCAAGCATAAGCTCACCACAGGCAAAATACGTTATCAACCACGTAGGAGATAACTCACCTGACATCAAGATAATCAACCAGAACGGACTAACCGGAACAGGAAGAGTCTTCTTAGGCAGATATCCCTTCCTAAGAGGCGGTCAGGATTACCATGGATCAGGCGGAACAATCTTTGGGTCAGTAGAACTGCACAACGATACAGCCCTGGTAAGTGCCTACTATCCACCTGATAGCATCAACATAGCAAGAAGAGACTCATTCGTCTTACGTGCAGATGCAGTAATCTTCGAAGAATCACAATTAACATCAATCATAGCAGAACCGAACATGACACCGGAGAGCTATACATTATCCCAGAACTATCCGAATCCATTCAACCCGACCACACAGATAAAGTTCACATTACCTGTAGACAGTCGAGTTGACTTGAAAATATATGACATACTCGGAAGGGAAGTAGCAACGCTGATGAGCGATGAATTAAAGGCAGGCTACTACACCACTGAATGGAACGGAAGAAACAACTCTGGAGTGATGGTATCCTCGGGAATCTACATCTACAGAATAGTGGCAGGAAAATTCGTTCAGACAAAGAAAATGATGATGTTAAAATAAAACATCCTCCACAAAATCTTTCAAGGGTGGCTTCTCGCCACCCTTTTTTATTTTACCCCCTTATCCACCCCCTCTTCCTTCGATGTGAATACGTGGTGAATACGTACTGAATACGTACTGAAGCCGTGGTGAATACGTACTGAATACGTACTAAATTCGATTCCCCTTCGAATAACCCCCCATCCAATTACTCGTGAAACATTAATCCCCGAATAAATCCTTTCAAAATAAAAATATTAAAATTTTGTTTGAAAATCGTAAATTTCGGATACAATTCAAACAATTTCTAAACATCAATTAGAGTTAAAAATGATCAAATTTATCGTTTTACTTGGTTTTATAAATATATTGGTTTTGGGCAGATTTCAGGATTCTCCCAAAGATTCATTACCAGGAAATACTTTTAACGGCTTCCAATGGCGTAATATCGGTCCCGCATATTGCTCAGGAAGAATATCAGATTTTGCCATAAATCCTTTAAACAATAGTGAATACTACGTTGCAGTCTCCAGCGGAAATATCTGGAAAACCACAAATGCCGGAATTACATTCACCCCGGTCTTCGATAATTACGGCGCATATTCAATCGCGTGCGTAACCCTGGATCCCGGCAATCCCTATGTTATCTGGGCTGGTACAGGGGAAAACAACCACCAAAGAGCACTTGGATATGGCGATGGAGTTTATAAATCTACTGACGGCGGTAAATCCTGGAAAAATATGGGATTGAAAGATTCCCGTCAAATTGGCGATATTATTATTGATCCTCGTAACTCAAATATTGTATACGTGGCTGCCGAGGGCTCAGTATGGGGTCCGGGTGATGAAAGAGGATTATACAAAACCGAAGATGGCGGCACTACATGGAAAAAAGTACTCGGGATTTCTGAAAATACAGGTGTTAATAATGTCATTTTTGACCCCCGTAATCCTGATGTTATCTATGCCACTTCTGAACAACGTCGCCGCCATGTTTTTACCAAAATTGGTGGTGGTCCCGAATCAGCCGTATACAAATCAACCGATGCTGGTGCCTCTTGGAACAAAATTATGAGCGGACTCCCCTCAGTTGACCTCGGCGGTATGGGTATCGACATCTCCCCCGTAAACCCCGATATTATTTACTTATCAGTTGAAGCCGCTGAAAATAAAAGTGGTCTCTTCAAATCCACGAATAGGGGAGCCTCATGGGAAAAAGTAAACGATTACGCCTCCTCCGGTCAGTACTTTAACGAAATATATTGTGATCCCAACAATTCTGACATAATTTACTTAATGGACGTTGTTTCTAAAGTCTCCTTCGATGGAGGTAAAACCTACAAAAACCTCAGTATTCGTGATAGACATGTCGATGATCACGCCCTCTGGATTAATCCAAAAAACTCCAAACACTTCCTGATTGGTGGGGATGGTGGAATCTACGAGACTTTCGATGGTGGCGAGTTATATGACTTCAAAGAGAATCTGCCTGTTACTCAGTTTTATCGTGTTAATGTTGACAATAGCGAACCGTTTTACTATGTCTTCGGAGGAACCCAGGATAATAACAGCATGGGTGGTCCATCTCGGACTATTAAAAATGAAGGTATTGTTAACTCCGACTGGTTTGAAACCAATGGAGGTGATGGATTCTGGACAGCTGTTGATCCTGAAAATCAGAACATTGTTTATGCAGAGTCCCAGTATGGTGGTATGGTCAGATATGACAGGAATAGCGGTGAAGCAATTGATATCCGCCCCGAACCTAAAAAAGGTGAACTGACTTTCAAATGGAATTGGGATACTCCTCTCCTTATTAGTCCTCACAAAAATACCAGACTCTACTGCGCAGCCAATTTCGTCTTCAAAAGCGATGATCGTGGTGAATCTTGGACCAGAATTAGCGAAGACCTCACCCGCCAGATTGACCGCAACTCATTTCAAGTCATGGGAAAATTCTGGAGCATAGATGCTGTAGCAAAAGATAAATCCACTTCTTTATTCGGTACCATCGTCTCTCTTTCCGAGTCTCGGATAAAAGAGAATCTTCTGTATGCTGGCACCGATGACGGTCTTATTCAGGTTTCTGAAGATGCAAGAACATGGCGTAAAATAGACAAGTTCCCCGGTGTCCCGGAATTCACTTATGTTAGCGATATCCTCCCTTCAAAATTTGATGAGAATATTGTCTTCGCAACTTTTAATAACACTAAACGCGATGACTTCAAACCCTACGTCCTTGTCAGCAAAGACAAGGGGAAAAGCTGGTCCTCTATTTCAAACAATCTCCCTGCCAATGGATCTGTCCATACCATTGAACAGGATTTTATAAATCCCGACCTCCTTTTCGTCGGAACCGAATTTGCCTTCTTCTTCTCAACCAATGCAGGTGGCTCATGGACTCAGCTTAAAAATAGTCTCCCCACTATCTCCGTTAAAGACATTGCAATTCAATCCCGTGAATCTGACCTGGTAATTGCTACATTCGGTAGGGGTTTCTATATCATCGATGACTATTCCCCCCTTCGTTTAATCAACTCCGAAATCACCCGGCAGGACGGTTATCTATTCCCGGTTAAGGATGCGCTTTCTTACATGCGAAGTTCAGGAAAGGGAAGTCAGGGTTCTAACTACTTCCGAGCCCCGAATCCTGAGTATGGCGCTCAGTTTTATTACTATATTAAGGAAGTCCCCAAAACCCTTAACCAAATTCGCAGGGAGAACGAAAAGAAATTATTTAAAGATAGTAAACCAATTCCTCAACCCTCCCCTGAACAACTCAGAGAGGAATCAGAAGAAATTGAACCTTACCTCACTTTTACCATACTCGATGAAACCGGTGTTGTGGTCAGGCGTATCTATTCCAAAGCCTCATCCGGAATTAACAAGGTTTACTGGGATCTTGCCTATCACTCCACTTTCCCCATTGATCGACTCGATAAATTTAATCCTCTCTCAAGGGTGGGAACTGGAACTCCTGTCCTCCCCGGTAAATACTCCGTCTCAATGGCATTGGTTACCCGTGAAGGCGTTACGAATATTGGAGATACCCGGTATTTCTCAGTCAAACCTCTTAATAACTCATCACTGCTGCAAAACGATAGAAAGGAACTGGTTGAATTTCAGAAACTGGCTTCTGAATTGGTTCGGAAAGTAGTTGCCACACAGCGTCTGCTTAACGAGAATATTGAAAAGATTAAACTAATAAGACAAACTCTACTTAATACTCCGGAAGTTAATTCAGAGCTCATGAACAAAAGTAGCGATGTTGCAAGAAGACTTGCCAACCTTACATTCAAATTCGACAGGAAATCCTCAAGTCCAAGTGCTGAAGAAAATCCCCCCTCTCCACCAACTATCAACGAAAGGCTTGGAGTTCTCTACTACACTCATTATCGCTCTACCGCAAACGTTACTCAAACTGAAAAAAACACCTTCGATGCTATGTCTGAGGAAATAATCCCCGTTTCAAATGAACTTAGCGATTTAATAAAACAAATCTCCCTGATTGAATCGGAAATGAATCAGCTGAAAGCCCCTTGGACTCCCGGTAGGGAAATTAAATAACCAACAAAAAAGAGGCGGTGCAAATCGCCTCTTTTATTATATATACATAAAACTATAAAAAAAAGAATGACTTTATCTCACTCTTTTTATGCTGCTGAATTGCGGAGAGGGAGGGATTCGAACCCCCGGTAAACTTACGCCTACAACGGTTTTCAAGACCGCCGCTTTCAACCACTCAGCCACCTCTCCGATTACTGAATTTTAAGACTACAAATATAATTATTTGAGTAGAAAGAAAAAAATTTCAACTGGTTGGAAAATAACAGGGGACGGCTTTTACCGTCCCTTATTCTTACTTTAATAGCATCATCTTTTTGATATTTGTATATTCACCCGTTTGCAACCTGTATATGTAAACTCCTGTGGCAAGTCCCTTTCCGCTGAATTCAATACTGTGGCTTCCTGCTGGTAAATCCTCATTAACCAAAGTGCTTACCTCATTCCCTAAAATATCGTAAACTTTAAGGGATACATTGCTGCTTACAGGCAAACTGAACCTTATCTTCGTTGTAGGATTAAAAGGATTAGGATAGTTCTGCTCCAAATTATACTCTGTAGGTATTGCGCTTTCATCTGCTTCAGTCACATCATTTACTATCTGATATGCCGCATATCCGTTATTTGTTGATAGTACATAAAACAAATATCTGTTCGGACCATATTCTCTGAAAGAAATATCTCCCGCTGCTGCTGTCGTATTAGTGTTGGTTCCTAAAGATGGTGTGCTTTCAAGCACTGTTGCATTTGCTAAACCCCCGGTTACATCTAGCACTACTGCATTCTCATTCGGAAATCCGTACTGGAATACTATTAAATACTTCCTTCCTGGAGTGTCAATATATCTCATCGCACTGCTCCTTGTATCCACCAATCCCGCAGGCAGCGTGCTTACCAATGTTCCTGTAGGTGTATACTCTGAAGGTCTTATTGAATTTCCATTTACAAAGAAATTTGATGATCCAAGTCCTTTTGGATATGCTACAGTATTTGTACCGGTTGCTGTTGGCGTTACATAAATTGTTTGTGGCGTTGAAGTAAATGTTCCGTTAACCATCGTCCATTTCAGCAATGTTCCTGTCCCGTTTCCCATTGCGTATAGTACTGCGGTGCTGTCTTTCCATGATCCAACCACCGTGAATTTATCCCCGAGTCTTATTGCCGTTCCTGTATAGTTTACTACTACCACCGGCGCACTTGTCTCACTATCAAAGCGATATACCTTAAATGCACTGGTACTGGCATCAGTTGTCAGATTCCCTACAAATATTTTTCCGTCTGTGGATGTCTCAATATCGTTAACTGTATAAGTCCCTCCCGTTATCCCTGATGTACTTATTGTTCCCGCCACATCCCCGGTAGCTGGTTCAATTATAGATATGTTCGGTCGGTTGACTATATACAATCTGTGCAGATTATTCACATATCCGTACGCCATTCCTCTCTCCGTATTTCCCGTCGTGGAAAACCAGGCGGGCAGATTATTCTGTGAGGCAGATACTGTCCAGGTTGGCACTCTCTCGGATAATACTGTTACATTAATCGTATCAGAAATTCCATTTATCTCTGCTACAATTTTTCCTTCTCCTGAATTTACTGGGTGGAAAGTTCCGCTGCTGTCCACATATCCGTCAATCCCGATCACATTCCATGTGTATTGAGAAGCCTCACTGTCAATTGGATAACCCCAAAGATCTATGGCATTTATATTAATCTTTTTCGTCTGCGTTGAGTCAATTATTATCATTCTCGGTGTTAGATAAAAAGAATCTATATAATCCGTCGAGTTGATCTCCGATACCGCTATCAGAGCATTTCCGCATGATCTCTCACTTCCGTCCGATGGACTGTTCTGTATTACTCCTCTTGCTACCATTGTAGTGGAACCCCCTCCGTCAAGATTATATCCATGATAACATCCCATAAATATCATATAATCCGCAAGTTGTGCACAACTCATTCCAACACTTAAACTCGGTTGCCTCCCATCCACCGTAATGAAATAAACCTTTGTGCTGTCTTGAGAAATACCCAGCGCTGTTCTCGGATGCTGCGTGTTTACGTGGCTTTCTCCAAATCCTTCCACTCCAACAAAGGTCGAAGGTCTTGTCCCGTTTGTTACTAATCTTGGACCACCCCCCACCGAGAAGTCTAACGCTCCAACGTTTGGTGTCGTGCTGAATTTAACATATACTGTGTCACCTGCGTTTACATTGGTATTTAAAAAAGTACGTGCCAGTCCATGTCCCGATAATACGTACTCTCCCTGAATTGGCATATTCCCCACACCATTTTCTTTTGAAAGTATCCTGAATCGCATCTCACTTCCAATTCGGAATGTGTCAATCGGCGTCATCCTGCATTCCATCCCACTGGTATTTGTTCGAGTACTTGCCCCGAAATACTTGTTGAAAATCACTAGCTGATTTGTAGCTCTCGATTGATTTACTCTTGCTAACGTATAAATACTATCCGCCCCTGCTCTCACGGTACCTGCACAACCAAGTATGTCAAATATCGGCTTTTTAGTCTCTGTCATTGAGAAAGATGTTCTTACTACCGATTTACCCATTACATACTCACGATTCATTATCATTGGACTGTTCAGAAATGTGTGTGGGCTGTCTGGGTAGGATATCCCGAAATAGTCCCCGTTAATGGCACCCATTACTATATGTCCGTTATAACTGTTTCTCTTTGCCATCGATGTCGTCTTCTCAAAACCGGTTCCCATTACGTCCTTTGCTAGCACACTTTCGATTTTGTTCTGTGGCTGGCTGATATCAATCTCAAGAATTTTTATATTATATGGTCCCGGTTTCTTCACTGAATGGAATTTAATTCCCGGTCCTATAACTTTCATTGTTGAGTCCTGTGCACTTGCTGGACTCGTTAGTACAAGAAATAGTATAAAAAATAATAAGTATATAGCTTTCATAACAGACCTTAACTTGTGGTAAAAAGTTGGTATTCCAAATATAAATATAATTTTAGATTTGAGAAAGAAATTTATTCCGAAGGTTTTATTTAAAAACAAAAAGTCCCTTTTTAGGGACTTTCTCTCTGTACCGAAGGCCGGACTCGAACCGGCACCTGGTGTGAGCCAGACTGGATTTTGAGTCCAGCGCGTCTACCAATTCCGCCACTCCGGCAGTTCAAAATCAGGGATTCAAATTTAACTAATTTCAGCTTTATTTCAAAAAAAACTTCCCCTTTATTTCATATTTACAAATTGCGTCGGGAATGGGTAATCCGCTTCCTTAACCATCTTTATTACCGCTTGTAAATCATCTATCTTCGGTCCGGTTACTCGCACTTGTTCATCTTGAATCTGCGCATTTACTTTCACTTTCGAATCCTTTATCAACTTGGTTATCAGTCTTGCGTTATCTTTTGAAATTCCGCTTCTCAGGTTGATTTTCTGCCGCAATCTCCCACCCCCCGATTCCTCAGGTTCCATATAATCCAAAGCCTTTATGGAGAGCCCTCGCTTTATGAATTTCGATTGAAGGATATCTATACTCTGCTTCCTTGCATAATCGTCTTTGGTGTTTATTACCAGCGATTTCTCTTTCTTGTTAAGCTCTATTTCTGTCTTACTGTCCTTTAAGTCATAACGCTGGTGTATCTCCTTTATTGCCTGATTTACAGCGTTATCTACCTCCTGCATGTCGATTTCCGATACTATGTCGAAAGAGTGATTTTGTGCCATTATTTCATTCCTAATATTATTTGTAACTTTATTTCCTTGTTTTCTCGCCTTACAATTACCTCAACTTCATCCCCTGGTTTATATTCCTGTAATGCATATACATAATCATATATGTTCGAAATTGTCTTGCTTCCAAACTTGACCATCAGGTCTCCCGGTTTGATTCCCCCCTTCGCTGCCGGACTTCCGTCATTTACAGCGGAGATCTTAAAACCTTCCTCTTGCGATGCGAAATCCGGTACGGTCCCCACATATACTCTCCACCCTCCGGTGCTTTCCGTTTCCTTCTTCTGCACTGAAACATAATCCGGCTTTGTCTCATTTACCACTAATTCATTAATCACCGTATAAACAAACTCAAGTATTTCCTTCTCTCCATCTGGATTAATCTTGTCATAATCATCGGTTGGTTTATGATAATCTGTGTGTATTCCCGTAAAGAAAAAGAGAACAGGTATTTTCTTCGCATAAAACGATGAATGGTCGCTCCCGCCAAAACCGTCTGCATTCATTGTTAAAGTAAATCCGGGATTGTTTTTACTTAAAAGCTCATTCCATTTTGTCGACGTTCCCGTCCCGTATACTATAAGCGTTTTGGAACTATCCATTCTCCCGATCATATCCATGTTTATCATCGCTGCAATACTTTCAAGTGTCACCGGTGAATTATTTGCAAAAAAAGCTGATCCAAGTAGTCCCAATTCCTCCCCCGAAAATGCAACAAAAATCATTGACCTCTTTACCTTGTCCCTCATAGCGGCAAATTTTTCGGCAAGTTCAAGCACCCCCGTTGTTCCGGATGCATTATCATCGGCACCATTATGTATTTGTGCCGTTTTCTCACTGTTAAGGGAATTCTCTCCCCCCATCCCCAGATGGTCATAATGTGCCCCTACAACAATATATTCATTCTTCAGTACCGGGTCACTCCCTTCAAGTATCGCTCCCACATTTATGCATTCTCCTTGTTCAATCTTAACCCCTGTGCTCATCGAAACGGTAATCCCGTCAAGCGCCAGTGGTGAAGGCTCCTTTGAAACATCTATCATATTAAACAGGTTCTCAAGTGAGTTTCCTTTAATTTGAAATATCTTCTCAATATACTTGCGCTTTATCTGTACCACTGGAAAATCTGTCATCAATGGCGCTCTGTCATAGGCAAACCTTATGAACTCATCATCCTTTGCAAATGGAATATCCTCATATCCGTTTACAATAATTAATCCTGACGCTCCTGATTCTTTCGCAATTTTGGCTTTTTGACGGATTCCCTTATATATAGCAAAAGGAGATTTGCTGTTCTGAAAATCCGGATATAATCTGAAAATAACAACCACTTTCCCCTTTACGTCAATGCCTTTATAATCATCGTAATTGTTCTTTAAGTCCTGTATCCCAAATCCAGCAAATACTAAATCTCCCTTAAGAGACTTGCTTCCCGAAAAGGGAAGTGGCATAAAATCCTTCTCAGCTTCAAGCTCCATATCCTCGCCATTAACATATATTGTCAGCTCATTCTTGCTCTCCAGCTTCACTGACGAGTTAAACTTGAATGGCTGAAAATAAGAGTTGCCGAATGCGGGACTTAAACCATAAGACTCAAATTCCTTCTTGATATATTCTGCTGCCTCTCTTATCTCCTCCGATCCGGTATTCCTTCCCTTTAATTCATCAGACGCCAGATATTTGATATGCTCATATATCTCCTTGGCTGTTATATCCGGATTCTTTATTTGTGAGAAACAAACTGCTGTCAAAAATAAAAATAATAATGTCAGTTTCATATAAGTTTTTATTTGTTAAATAATTATCTGTGCTGTTAATCCGCCAACAAAAAATGCAAGGATCCAGGCTGAGAACCATACAATCAATCCCTCCTTGATTCCTCTTTCCTTTAACATAACCATGAAAGATGCTATACACGGAACAAATAAAGTTATTGTGATTATTGCAACCGTTATCTGCATGGTTGTTAACTCAATTGCAAAAAGTCCCGCTGCTCCAAAATCCCTTCTTACCATCCCCATAACAAATGCATTGGCTGCCTCCTTCGGAAGCTTTAACCATGCTGTCGTAACCGGTGCTAATAAATCTTGAAAAACAAACAGCAATCCGGTTATCTCAAGAACTCCTATTAATAATGCCCCCACAAAAAACCATACATACGCTTCTTTCATGAAACCATATGTTCGGAAAAATGTCTTCTTAAAAAGATTATCCAACTTCGGCATCCTCATTATCGGTAAATCAATCAGCAGGGGAGTGGCTGCTCCCTTTAAAACCTTGTTCATAAATGTCGAAATTGATATCATTACTGTAAATATTACTGCCACATAGATAAACAGAGGCTTGAATCCCGCCCCGCTCAATAAAACCGATATAACCGCAAGCTGCGCTGAACACGGAATCGTGAACTGCAGAATTGCGTTGGCAATTGATTTTTCCTTATCAGTTGTAAGTAATCTCGTTGTTATCGTTGCCATCGTTACGCATCCGAATCCAAGCAATATCGGTATTACAGCCCTTCCGTTTAACCCGATTCTGTTTAATGTCCTGTCAAGCATCGTCGCTAACCTTGGTAAATAACCGCTGTCCTCAAGCATTGCCATCGCAATATAAAACGAAATTACAAGTGGTAACAATAAAAATAATAGATAAGTAATGGTCATCGTTATAACCCCGAACTCCCCGAAAAACAATCTCACAAATGGATTGTGAAAATGATACTCCGTCTCCGCATTCGGTAATCTCGAAATCTTCCTGAAATCATTCTTCATTTCAACCGCTGTACTGAAACCATCGGGAATTCTGAAAGTTTTACTCTCCTCAACATTCTCTTTATCATCTAGCAAATTTACTGTTATATCCGTCGAGGCATATTCCGCAACAAGTAACTTGGTGTAGTACTCAAAATATCTTTTGCCTATAGTATTCTCAGTAAAATTAACTATCCTTTGCGATACCACATCTCCTATTAAGAAAAAAATCACCGATAAAAGCACCAGTAGAATAGGAATACCTGTTATCGGATTTACCGCAAGCCTTCCAAATAGATTAAAAAACCTCCCCTTTGAAGTATCCTCAACCTCAACAAACGAAACAATCTCATTCACCCTGTTTCGCCGGTCAATATATATATACTCCCTGTCATCAGCACTTCCCGGTTCCACTCCATGCTTCCTCGAAATGTACTCGTCACCTTCTGCCACAAGCAGCGCTTCCGCTTGCGAACCTACTCGATTTAAAAAATTATGAAGTACTTTATGCAAATCCTCATTCTGCTTCCCCATCCTCGCATTCTCAATCGCATAGTCAAGCTGCTCAAATCCCGCTTTACTTACCGCTGACGTATTAATAACCTCAACCCCGAGAATATCGGATAATCGCTTTGCATTTATCTTTATATTTCGCTTCTTCAACTCATCCGCAAAGTTTAAAATAACCGACACCTTCTTCCCCATCTCTATTAATTGCAGAGTCAGGAATAAATCCCTCTCAAGGTAAAGCGAATTCACTACATTTATTATTATATCCGCTTCAAGTATTATCTCAGCCGCAACCTTCTCTTCATCATTAAAGGACGATACCCCGTATATTCCCGGTGTGTCATAAACATCATACTCCTTGTAACTTCCTTTAGTAATAGCAACCGTTGTACCTGGGAAATTCGATACATCTACATATACCCCGCTTAAATAATTAAAAATAAGCGACTTCCCCACATTTGGATTCCCAGCCAATACCACCTTCGCCCTTGGTGAATCAAGTCCCAGTGGATTTTCTGGCTCAATATGTCGGTGTTTCTCTTTGTGTTCTATTATATCAGACTTTGCCATACGATTATCAAATATATTGTATCTTTATTTCCCTTGCCAGATGATACCCTATCGCTATCTCTTGTCGGTTTTTCTGTATTATTATCGTTCCGCCCGGCAACCTCTGAAGACAAATTATCTTGTCTCCAATCGAAATACCCAGTCGTATCAATTGAACCTTGTGTAGTCCATGCGGAATATCTGCTATTATAAAGTAAGTCCCTTTTACTGCTTTATCTAGACTTGTCCCTGGAACTAAAGTAGGGGCATGTCTCTTTATGTCTGCATCGTGCATATATATTGAATGAATAGTTTGAGGGTTCAAAATCGTTTTCTTCACAAATCGTCTTCTGAATTTCTGATATCGTCTTCGAATTGAATTCTATGATCCTCCCGCAGTCCTGACAAATTAGGTGATCATGACTTTCCTTTGCTGCTGTGGCTTCATACCTTTTTAGCTTATCCCCGAAATTTCGCATCGTAAGCAAATTGCACTCAACCAGCTTATCCAGAGTATTATATACCGTCGCACGGGACACTTTAGACCTCATTCTTAAAAACAACTCATCAGCAGAAAAATGAGATTTGCATCCCAGTGCATATTTTAATACTATAAAACGCTCTGGCGTTATTCTATACTTCCCTTTTTTTAGGAAATTCCTGAATATCTCTTCAGATTCTTCGTAATTCAACAGATTCTTAAAATTATTTATATTTAATCTACATAAAAATAATAGAAAAAAAAGAATAATACAATACAATTATTGATATTTTTTACCCTTTTTCACCTCCGTTTCAAACCTGTACATAACAAATTTTGATTTTTTTAACCCCTATTCCTGCTCATACACCCCTGTAACACTCCCATTCCTGAAAATTCATAAAAAACTCAATATATTCTCCTGATTTAATTCAAAAAACTATACTATTTTGCTCGTTAAAGCCACTTTTTACCCCTTTTCTCTCCCTCCCTCTCTCCCTCTCTCCATCCCTCAATCTCTCTGTCCCGCCCCTTACCTCCTCGTTCCTCCCTCGTTCCTCCTTCGATCCTCCCTCGATAAAACACCGCAAAACCGCCCCTCTCCGCCACTACCTTACCGGAACCTCCCCTCAAAGCGGATGTAGTAACTGTAGTAGGTTCGGGTGGAGAGTGCCCTACTACAAAAACATTGAAAAAAGAGCTAAAATCGCCATTTGTAGTAATGTAGTCGGTGTAGTAACATAAATATATATTAATAATAATAATAATAATATATTTATATATATTTCGGGCTACTACCCTACTACGCTACTACACCCTACTACACTCATGCATTTTGGGACTATCTCTACTGTATCAAAAAATACAGTAAAAACTTATTTGAAAAGCGGCAAATTTGCAGTAAAGTTTTAGCGGAAATTGTTATATTTAATCCCGTAATTTTTTTTAATTAAACACTCATTATCAGCTATGAAGCATAAAGTAAAATACATCTTCGTTACGGGCGGCGTGGTTTCATCCCTGGGCAAAGGAATTACGGCATCTTCTCTCGGTCTCCTCCTTAAACAACGCGGTTACAGAGTTACCATCCAGAAATTCGACCCCTATATCAATGTCGATCCCGGTACCATGAACCCATTCCAGCATGGCGAGGTTTATGTTACCGACGATGGCGCCGAAACTGACCTCGACCTCGGACATTATGAGCGCTTTATCAATACCAATATGACCCAGTCCAACAACACCACCACCGGTCAAATCTACTTCACCGTTATTGACAAAGAACGGCGTGGTGAATTTCTTGGCGACACAGTCCAGGTCATTCCGCATATTACCGACGCTATCAAAACCCGCATGCGTAAACTTAGCATTATGGATGAATACGATATCATCATTACCGAAATTGGCGGAACCGTCGGCGATATTGAAAGCCTCCCCTTTATCGAAGCCATGCGGCAGCTTATGCTCGAAGTTGGTAGAAAAAATGCAATCTCAATTCACGTTACCCTTGTCCCCTATATCAAATCAGCCGGTGAAGTCAAAACAAAACCCACACAGCATAGTGTAAAAAAACTTCTTGAACTCGGAATTCAACCCGATTTCTTAATTTGCAGAAGCGAGAAAAAACTCGAAAAAGAACTTAGAGATAAAATTGCACTCTTTTGCAACGTCGAACCAAAAGCCGTTATCTCAAATTACGACTGCTCCTCAATCTACGAAGTCCCGCTCGTTTTATACAAGGAAAAATTCGACTCTATTGTCCTCAGTAAACTCGGTTTGCAGGACAAAAAAATAAAACTCGAGGAATGGGAAGCAATCTGCGAGAAAATCAAAAACCCCCTCAAAACAGTTGAAATAGCAGTCTGCGGTAAATATGTCGACCATCTCGATGCATATAAAAGCATTATCGAAGCCTTCGTTCATGCTGGTGCAGAAAATAACTGTAAAGTAAAAATACGGTGGCTCCAGGCCGAGAATTGCGAAACCGAAGATATCGCTAAATTCTTGAAAGGAGTAGATGGAATCCTTGTCCCCGGCGGCTTCGGCGAAAGAGGAATAGAAGGGAAAATTACAGCCGCTAAATATGCAAGGGAAAACAACATTCCATTCTTCGGTATTTGCCTCGGTATGCAGTGCGCCGTTATTGAATTTGCTCGCAACGTCTGCTCGCTCCTTAATGCTCATAGCTCCGAATTCAAAAAAACTCGCTATAGCGTTATTGATCTTATGCAGGAACAAAAAAATGTCAAGAACTTGGGGGGCACAATGCGCCTCGGTGCATACCCCTGCACTATCGAAAGAGGAACCAAAGCATTTGATGCCTATAAAACAGATTACATCACCGAACGCCACAGACACAGATATGAATTTAACAACAAATTTAGACCCCTGCTCACTTCTAAAGGAATGATCCTTAGCGGTTTATCCCCTAACAAGGAACTCGTTGAAATGATCGAACTCGGCACACACCCCTGGTTCGTTGGAGTCCAGTTCCATCCCGAATTGAAATCAAGAGCAGTTAAAGCTCACCCTCTCTTTAGAGACTTTGTTAAAGCTGCACTCAACTATAAAGAAGGTATGTTGTGATTATGATATTAAAAAAAATAGCTTTCCTAATTCTTATTTCACTCATCTCTCTTAAAGGAAATCCTAAGGAAGAAATAGTTAATGGACTAATCAACGAAGGTCAAAAACTCGCTTATAATTTTGAAATAGATAAAGCCCTTAAAACATTCGATACTCTTATAAAAAAATATCCCGAAGATGCTCGTGGTTACCACTATAAATCTGTCGTCTACCTTTGGTATTATCTCGGTAATGGCGAGGAAAAAAACTTCGACAACTTTATAAAATACTCCGAAATTGCACTCACTAAACTCGAGGATTATCTCGATGATAACCCCTCAGATCGCCTCGCTCTCCTCCTTACAGGTAGTAACTATGGATATAGAGCCATTGCTTTTGGTAAGGCAAATAAATATCTCAACATGATCTGGGCATCTCAGAAAAGCAACTCCTTCCTCGAACGGACTATAGATCTCTATCCCGACAGCTACGATGCTTACCTCGGACTCGGCCTGTTCAAATTCGCTCTCAGCCAGGTTCCCTCCTCCTTCAAATGGGCTCTGAATATGATTGGTTTTGATGCTAATAGAGATAAAGGATTGCTTTACCTCGAAACCGCTGCCGAAAAAGGCTTCCGCTCAAAAGTAGAAGCAGAATACTACCTCTCCCAGATATACGCTGACTTTATTTTTGACTTTGATAAAGCCTCTAAACTCCTCAATAGCCTTAATCAAAGATTCCCTGAAAACATTCTCTTTCAGTACTCCGCTGCTGTCCTTCTCATAAAACAACGCAACCTTGACCAGGCAACCCTTCTCCTTAAACGGATACTCAAAAACAAAGACAATTCATTCAGACAGATTTTCGCATTCTCTAACTTCCTCCTTGGCGATATCAACTTTAGAAAAAATAAATTCTCAGAAGCAGTAGATTATTACTCCCTTTTCATTAACTCGAAAACCCCCCCGGACTATAAAGGTATTGCGGCATATAGACAAGCCTTGTCCCTCTATTTTATTGATGGAAAAGAAAAATCAAAACAAAGCTTTCGCCTCACGGAAAAAGGCAATTCCTCCATCGATGACGATTCCTATGCTGAACGGAAAGGGGAGGAGTACCTTAAATTCGACATCACCACCAACACCGCTAAAATGATTAGGTACTACAACTATTTCCACGATAACAAACTCCAGCTCGCTGCGGATTCCCTCTCCCTTCTTCTTTCTGCTGACCTTACTCCGGAAGAAAATGCAGAAGTAAATCTCTACCTCGCGGAAATATCAGTTGCTCAGGGCGATTTCGAAAAAGCTTACACTTTTGCCTCTACTACTATCAATTCTCGTATAAAAAATGAAAATTGGCTCTATCCTTTCGCCTGTTATTATGCCGCTTATTCCAAATTCAAACAAGGCGACAGTATCAAAGCATCAGAGCTACTTGAAAAAGCGGAAGACTATAACGACTTTGATTATAAGTCTAAACTAACTAGCCTTATTGGCTTGCTAAAAGCAAAAATTTAATACTTTTCCCCAATTTTTGAATTGTTTCTGTTTTTTTTATAACTTAATTTTGGAATGGCGAATAAATTAAACTTGGCGGTCTTTGTTTCCGGTAGAGGGTCTAACCTGAAAGCAATTCTCAATAGAAATGACCTTCTTCCGCTCGTCACGGTCAAAGGCGTATTTAGCGATAAAATTGATTGCCCTGCTTTTGAGATTGCTCGTGAATTTTCCATTCCGACTTTTCACATTAGCTTCAGCACTAAAACCCCTTACGATGTTGCCTCGGTTTTAATTGCTGAATTCAAATCGCTTGATATTGATCTGATCGTGCTTGCTGGTTTTCTGAAACTTATTCCCGGCACAGTAATTAAAGAATACCGGGATAAAATTATTAATATTCACCCCGCACTCCTCCCTTCATTCGGAGGCAAGGGTATGTACGGTATGAATGTCCATAAAGCGGTTTTTAATTCCTCTGCTAAAGTTAGCGGAGCCACAATCCATTTCGTCAATGAGATCTACGACGAGGGAAAAATTATAAATCAGAAAGCCGTCGATATCTCCGCTCTTAAATCGCCCGATGAAATTGCGCTTAGAGTCCTTGAGGTGGAACATCTCCTTCTGCCCGATACAATTAAACTCTTCGCAAACAACAAAATAAAAATTATTAATAACAGAGTTGAAATCTTAAACTGATTTTATTATATGAATAAATATGCTATCCTTAGCGTCACAGACAAAACGGGAATTACAGATCTTGCATCTGCTCTTATCTCTAAAGGTTATCGTATCCTTTCCACTGGCGGTACTGCTCGTCATCTAAGGGCAAACGGAATTGATCCTGTCGAAGTTAGCGATTTCACCCGCTTTCCTGAACTCTTCGGAGGAAGAGTTAAAACCCTAAACCCAAAAATCTTTGCAGGTATCCTCTTCCGTAGGGATAATGATACAGACCTCGAAGAAGCTGCTGTAAACAAAATTGAAGCAATCGATGTCGTATGCGTTAACCTTTATCCCTTTGAGAAAGTAGTAAAAAAAGGGGAATATTCAAGAGAAGAATTAATTGAGAATATTGATATTGGCGGACCAAGCCTTATCAGAGCTTCTGCTAAAAACCATAAATTCGTCAGCGTTCTTACAAATCCCGCCCAGTACCCTGCATTTATCGATGCATTAAACAAAGGAGAAAACAATCTCAAATTCAGAGAGCAACTCGCGTTCGAAGCCTACTCACTTACCGCTCATTATGATACAATCATCTCCTCAGTACTTAACAATGAGTTCGGAATCAATTCACGTGATTATCTGGCAATCACCTCAAGAAAATCCCAGGCTCTTAGGTATGGCGAGAATCCCCACCAGTCAGCAGAAGTCTATGGCGATTTATTTGATTATTTTGACTGCTTCCATGGCAAGGAACTCTCCTATAACAATATCCTCGATTTGGTTGCCGGTGTCGAACTCATAGAAGAACTCGGCCCCGATTCAGCTGTGATAATTAAGCACAACAATCCGTCGGGTGCAGCTCAGGGACCAAACATCCTGCAAGCATATGAAAAAGCTTTAGCATGCGATCCGGTTGCCGCTTTCGGTGGAATAGTAGTTGTCAATAATAAAATTGATGAAACATTCGCTCTTAAACTTAATGAGATTTTTCTTGAAATCATATGTGCCCCTGAATACTCGGAAAAAGCCATTGAAATTCTTCGCAGGAAAAAAGATCGTCGCCTCCTTATTCAAAAGAAACCTATCATCGGCACTAAAGATAGTATTAGATCAATCCCAGGTGGATTCCTTAGGCAGGATTCCGATAAAATCAAGGCAGACTTTGATAATCTTCAGTTCGTTACAAACAAAAAACCCACTCCCCAACAACTTGAGGACTTGAAATTCGCCTGGATAGTTTGCAAAAATGTTAAGTCCAACACAATTGTTTTTGCTAAAGAAAAAAAACTGTTGGGAGTTGGCGCTGGTCAGGTCTCAAGGCTCGACTCCGCAAAAATTGCTGCAATGAAAGCTGAAGAATTTAAACTTGACCTCAAAGGCTCCGTTGCCGCATCGGATGCCTTCTTTCCCTTTGCGGATGGACTTTTGGAATTAATAAAAGCGGGAGCAGTCGCAGTTATTCAGCCGGGTGGTTCGGTTCGGGATAATGAAGTTATCGAGGCTGCTGATAAGAATAATGTAGCTATGGTTTTTACTGGTATTAGACACTTTAAACACTAAGAGGATGTATGGGAATTTTTAATATTTTTTCGTCAGATATTGCAATGGATTTAGGTACTGCTAATACCCTTATCCATATTAAAGGAAAGGGAATTGTCCTTAATGAACCCTCAATCGTTGCATTTGACAAAAACAGCAAAAAAATTATTGCACTTGGAAATAAAGCAAAAGAAATGCAGGGGCGCGAACATAAAGAAATTAGAGTAACTCGGCCTATGAGAGATGGAGTTATTGCCGACTTCGAAATTGCCGAAGGCATGATCAGAGCTTTCATTAAAAAAGTAAGCCCTAGCCCTATCGCCAACAGAAGAATTATCGTGGCAGTTCCAAGCGGCATAACCGAAGTTGAAAAAAGAGCAGTCAGGGACAGCGCTGAGCACGCTGGTGCCAAAGAAGTCCACCTGATCGCTGAACCTATGGCTGCGGCTATCGGTATCGGCATCGATGTGGATGCCCCGGTCGGAAATATGATAATCGATATTGGCGGGGGTACTACCGAAATAGCTGTTATCGCCCTCTCTGGTATCGTTAACGAGGAATCAATAAGAATTGCTGGCGATGAAATGAACTATGCAATTGTTCAGCACTTTAAGAAAAATCATAATATCCTTATCGGTGAAAGAACCGCAGAAGGAATTAAATGCGAAGTCGGTAGCGCAGTCCCCCTAAAAGAAGAAATGGTTATTCAGGTCAAAGGCAGAGACCTGGTCGGCGGTATCCCAAAAACCACAGAAGTCTCAAGTGTCGAAATTAGAGAAGCCCTTAACGAAGCTGTCGTTCAGATTGTTGATGCAGTCCGACAGGCTCTCGAAAGAACTCCCCCCGAGCTCTCTGCTGATATCCTCGATCGTGGCGTCATGCTAACTGGTGGCGGTGCTCTCCTTAAAGGTCTCGACGAAAGAATTAGAATGGAAACCAACCTTCCTGTTCATGTCGCGGAAGACCCCCTTACCGCAGTCGCTCGTGGAGCTGGTAAAGTAATTGATAACCTTAACCACTATTCAAGAGTTCTTATCCGTAATAGACGCTATTAATGATTCATTACTTAAGACAGATTTGGGATAGGTTCCGGGATTTTATTGTCACAGGGTTTTTATTACTTTTTAGCCTTTTCATTATTACGAAAAGTGAATCTCCCTCTGTCAACAGCTTTAAAACTTTCGTTTTCGGAACATTTTCTTTCGCTACCTCTTTTGTTTCGAATGTAATTCTTATGACCGACCTTAGAAGTGAAAATGAGGAATTACGCAGAAAAACTGCGGAACTGATGCTGGAAGTTAATTCACTTAGAGAATATGGAATCGAAAATGAATCCTATAAGCAAATGCTTCAACTTAAGGATACTTCCACACTTTCCCTTGTCACATCTAAAATAATTGCCAAATCCTTCTCACCTGCTCAGGGTACAATCACTCTTGATAAAGGCAGCAACGATGGGATAATGGTCGGTATGCCTGTGATAAACGGAAATGGACTGATTGGTATTGTTCACTCCGTATCTTCTGCTTTCTCAATCGTCAGAACTCTCAGAAATGTCCATCTCAAACTGATAATTAGAAATGAAAGAAGTCGCTCCGAAGGCATTCTCAAATGGACTGGAGAGTATCTCACTGTTACCAATCTTCCCAAAACGGCAGACGTTAAACATGGAGATCGCATCGTTACCTCGGATATTAGCTCCGTTATTAACAAACCCCTCTTCGTAGGAAGAGTAGCAAAAATTATTAATCCTGAAAGCGGCTATTTCAATGACCTTATTATTAGCCCGGGTGTCGATTTCAACTCCATCAAGAGCGTATTTGTTGTTAAAACAACACAATTCCCCTTAAATACGTTACCCCAAACTAACGAAAGGGGAGAACAATGAAAACCGGATGGTTTTACCCTCTCCTTATCTTTTTCCCGCTGCTTCTTATTCAAATAGTTGTGATTCCTCTCATTTCTCTTGACGGTTTTGTTCCCAATCTCCCACTCATAGCACTTGTCTTTTTCACTCTGAAAAATGGTAGGCTTTTCGGTGCTGTTTCAGGTTTTGTTTATGGCCTGCTCATAGATTTAATTATCGGAAGCCTGATTGGTAGCACAATGTTTTCCTTCACCGCGGCAGGTTTCACAGCCGGTCTCTTCTTTAATGAAAACAAAATTGAGAACTATCTCCGCTCTTATGTATTCATCCTCATTCTTTTCCTTTCCTCCTTGGTACATGAAGTATTAATATTTGTAATTCTGTCATTCGGTGCTGAAGGTGATTCTTTTACTGGTATTATTCGTCAGAGTATCTACGCTAGTTTATACACTTCGCTTATCGGCAGTGCTGTCATTATTCTGTTTCCTGGAAGGAAGTTTTTCTAGTGACCGTATTTTCGACTACTCAGAAAAAAAGTTTATTAACGGCAATTATCGCTGTGGTTGCATTCTTCTATGCCTTGCGCCTGTTCCAGATGCAGGTGCTCGAATTTGAAAAATTCGATGCTAAGTCCTCCAGCAACAGCATTAAAGCTATTGAACAAATACCTTTAAGAGGCGTATTCTATGATAGGAATATGAATCTATTGGTTGAAAATACCCCCGCTTATACCGTAAGGATTTTCCCTGCAGAGTATAATACCAAAGCAAATAAATTCTTGGAAGGCGTGCTTGGGCTCGATTCGGGATATATCGCTAACCAGCTTTATAAAAATAGGATATTCTCAAAATTCGTTCCGATTAAAATTCAAAGAGGTGCAAGTTTCGAAGCTGTTGGTTGGATCGAAGAGAATAAAGAAAATCTTCCTGGAGTTGATTATATAATTGAAATGCAGAGAAATTATCCATCTGGAGTTATGGGCGCACATGTCTTTGGCTACTCCAAAGAAATTAGTCAGAAACAACTCGAGCAAAACTCTGATGGCTTCTATAATCCCGGTGATTTAATTGGGTATTCCGGACTGGAACGAAGCTATGAAGAGTTCATTAGAGGCAAAAAAGGTTTTAACTATATCCTCGTCGATTCACGTAGAAGGGAAATTGGGAAGTTCAAGGATGGCTTAAGAGACGTTGCTTCAATAAAAGGTTCGGATTTGGTTCTTGGAATTGATTTGAATCTTCAGCGGGTGCTCGAAGAGTCCATGCTCGGTAAAGTTGGCGCTGGTGTCGCTATAGAACCTTCAACTGGTGAGATTCTCGCTTTGGTAAGTTCTCCCGATTTCGATTTGAATCAGTTCTCTTACGTCACCTCTCGCGATTATCTGTCTGATCTGTTATCAGATAAAAGAAAACCACAATTTAACCGGGCAACTAGCTCTAAACATCCTCCTGGTTCAACTTTCAAGATTCTTTGTGCTATTGCAGGTCTTGAATCAGGTGTCATTAATGAAAACTCAACCTTCTTTTGTGGGGGAGGCTTTACTTTTGGAAGATTCTTCAAATGTCATGGAGCTCACGGTTCTATTAATGTCGTTCATGCTATCGAAAAATCCTGCAACTCCTTCTTCTATCAGTTAATATTTAAAATCGGACTGAATCGCCTTGCTGACTATGCTGAACTTTTTGGTTTGGGTAAGAAAACCGGAGTTGACATTAAGGAGGAAGTTAAAGGTCTTATTCCTCGAACCAGTTATTATGAAAAACTTTATGGTAAAAACTGGCCCCAGGGTATTCTTGTGAGTCTTGGAATTGGACAAGGTGAAATAGGCGCTACTCCATTGCAATTAGCTCATTTTACGGCATTAGTGGCAAATAATGGCAAATCCTTTGCACCCCACTTTGTTAGAGGGTTCCTGGATGAAAACAAAAAGTTGCATTCTCTCAAATTCAGAGAAATTAATACTGGAGTTAGCCAAAAAACTTTCGATCTTGTTAAGGAAGGAATGTTTTTGGTCGTAAACGGAGCAGGTACTGCTACCGCCATAAGAATGCAGGAAATTAAAATATGTGGCAAGACCGGAACCGCCCAAAACCCTCATGGACAGGATCACGCTTGGTTTATTGGGTATGCTCCCGCAGATAACCCGCAAATCGCTGTTGCTGTGCTTGTTGAAAATGTCGGTTTCGGTGGCACACATGCTGCCCCGATTGCCAAAAGAATGATCGAAACATACTTGTTAAAAAATAAACCGGAACTCTTTAAAAATAAACAAGATAGCCTTAATCCTATAAATAAATTCAGAGGTTTTCTTGAGAATTGATTATAAACTAAACGATAAATTCGACCTTTCTCTCTTTTCCGCTGCATTAATTCTTATTGTAATGGGATTGATGGGTATCTACAGTTCAACTCAAAACACACCTCATGTTATGCTCAATTTCGAAAAGCAATTATTCTCTCTTGGTGTGGGAATGGCTGGTCTTATTATTATTTATTTCTTACCTCTTAACTTTTTTAAAGTAATTTCTCTCCCTACTTATGCAGTTTCTTTATTTTTACTCGTTGTCGTGCTCCTGATAGGAAAAACTGTCGGGGGAGCAAAGAGTTGGATTGGGTTGGGTATTTTTAGTTTTCAACCAGTTGAATTGGCAAAGTTTGCTTCTGTCCTCGCACTCGCTCACTATTTGAGCAAACCCAATATTAATCTGGATAACCTAAAAGACATTTTTATTACTCTTGCCATCGGACTCGGTCCCGTCCCCCTCATCCTGCTTGAACCGGATATGGGTAGTAGTTTCGTTTTCTTCGGCTTTGTGCTGATTATTCTCTTTTGGCGGGGTTTAAGTGTTTTTGGTATTTACGTTGTGATTAGTCCGGTTATCATTGCCATAAGTTCACTCCTTGGTACCTGGTATTTTGTGGGTGGTGCTATAATCGTATTAGCTCTCCTGTTTTACTTTAAAAAAGATCTTTTTACTAGTGGCGCTATAATGGGACTTAATCTCTCAACCGGTTTTTTTGTAGATTACTTATATAATTTTCTGAGTCCTCATCAGCAGAAACGAATTGCATCTTTTATTGACCCGATGTCGGATCCCCTTGGTGCCGGCTATAATTCCATTCAGGCTCAGGTCGCCATCGGTTCAGGCGGGCTCTTTGGCAAAGGTTTTCTGAATGGAAATCAAACTCAGCTTCAATATATTCCGGAACAATGGACAGATTTTATTTTCTGTGTTATAGGAGAAGAATTTGGTTTTATTGGCAGTGTTCTTCTCGTGTTTCTTTTTATCGTCCTCTTTACTCGGATTCTGAAAACTGCAGTAGTGGCTAAAGATGATTTCTTTGGAATTGTTCTTGTCGGTATTTTTAGCATCTATTTCATTCATTTCATTATTAATATCGGAATGACAATCGGTATTTTACCCATTATTGGTATCCCTCTTCCGTTTGTTAGTTATGGCGGAAGTTCACTGCTCATTAATCTTGCAATGCTTGGACTCGTTCTTAATGTTTATAAAAGCCGGATAATTTAGTGAGGATCTACTATGAACTCAAAAGATAAGTTTTTTGTGAAGATAAAAGATGGAAAACACATTTGTGTGGGTTTGGATTCCGACATTAAAAAGATTCCAAAGTTCCTTCTCAAATATCCGGATCCCGTCTATGAATTTAATAAAATAATCATTGACTCTACTCTGGATACTGCCGGTGCTTATAAATTTAACTTCGCATTCTATGAAAGCAATGGAATTCAGGGTTTAACCAGTCTTAAAAAATCTATCGGGTATATCGGGAATAATAATTTTATAATTGCAGATGCAAAACGGGGAGACATTGGAAATACTTCCCGAATGTACGCCTTATCCATTTTTGAATTCTTTAAAGCTGATGCTTCCACTATAAATCCTTACATGGGATTCGACTCTCTGGAACCCTTCCTCTCATTTACCGAAAAAATTAATTTCATTCTTGTGCTGACTTCTAATCCCGGTTCTAATGACTTCCAGAAATTAAAAACTAATAATGGCCTCTTCCTTTATCAGGAAATCCTCAACAAAATAAATTCCTGGAATAAAGAAAAAAATTGCGGTATTGTCTTTGGTGCTACTCAACTTGAGGAAATTGCTAATAATATGGACAGACTCAATAATATCCCTTTACTTATTCCGGGAATAGGTGCGCAGGGAGGAGATCTTCAAAGTCTTATCAAACTCTTGAAGCAAAACAACTACCGGAATTTTCTGATTAACTCAAGCCGGGGGATAATCTATAAAGATAGTACAGAATTATTCGGAGAAGCCGCCAGAGAAGAGCTCCTTAAACTAAATAATGTTATTACATAGTTCTGATTACTATATTTCTTCAGCTAGTTTCAGGAATCGCTTATAGGGTATTGCTATGTGGCTTTCTGCAGTCAGTGCTCCGTTTGAGATACTTATCATCGATACCTTAGCTGCTGTTTCTTCGTCTGGAGCTTCGTATATATCAATAAAATCGTACTCACCCAATAATGCGTAATGACTTAGGAATTTTACCTCCGGACATTTTTCCTTTACCTGATCCAGCCAGGCTCTGCCTATCGAACTTCGGTACTTGATTTGTTTTGATACCTCCGGCGATAACTTTGTTAGAAGAATGAATGTTTTCATTTTACCTCCTATTAATTAATACCAATCGCTATATAGACCTTCCAATAAAATCTCATTTTTCTTTTTTGGATCAAGCGCTTCGTATTCTTGCTTCTCACGCTGGATTTTTTCAAATATTCTTTGTTGTTCTGCAACAATTGTATCAATATACTCCTTCTCCCTCCTTTTTCGGAGAAAGTCTTTCGCAACCATTGGAAATAATTCAAGCAGTAATACTTCCTTTTCTGTCTTAGCTAATTTTACCTCTCCATATTCTGGGATTACCGGATTTTCCTGTGGAATGTATGAATTTGTGTCATATGGCACCTCTTTCTTGGAACCGGTTAATGCTTTCCTGAATTCCGGATCAACAGGAATAGGAGTCTTCCCATAAGTCCCCTTTACAAGATTTACATACTGGGCTGTTTTGGTAGTATAAAATGGTTGTTCCTTTACTTCATCCATTACACAGTTTACTGCTTGTACCCCGACTATCTGTGATGTAGGTGTGACAAGAGGGGGAAGCCCTGCATCAAGACGGACTTGCGGGATCACTTCCAGTACCCTGTCAAACAGGTGATCCAGTTTGGCTTGTTTTAATTGTGCAGTGATATTTGTATACATGCCACCGGGAATTTGTGCTTCTTTGACTGCTAAATCGGGTTCGGGGAAGTTGAAGTATTTTTCAATTTTTTGGGTTGTTAGAAGCACGTTATCATAATCATCTTTCTGTGCATACTCGATAGCATCCTCAAATGCTTTTTCAATCGTCTTCGGAAGTTTATCCTTGAAAATATTAAAATCCTTGGGGAAAATTTTCAACTCATCATATTTATCAAGTTCTTTCCGGATCTCCTTAAGTTGAATTGATATTTTTTGTACTGATTCCGGATTTACGTTTGTTTCCATTCCAAGTCTGCTTGCGAATAACTGAACTAATTCAAATGCAGGAGCTGCAGGACCGCCGGCAAATGGCATGAGTACAGTATCAACTATATCCGCTCCCTTTACCATTGACACAAGAACAGACGCTAATCCAAATCCCGGCGTGCAGTGTGTGTGTATATCAAGAGGTATTTTCAATTTCCTTTTTAAAGCCGAAACCAATGGCCCCGCAACTTCTGGAGTAATTAATCCCGCCATATCTTTTATGGTTATCATATCCGCACCAAGTTTCTCAAGTAACTCAGCTTTCTTGATAAAATACTCTATCGTAAAAATCTCTTTCGGAATTCTCTTTCCACCAATTACTGATTTTACTTTCTTTAATAAACTGAAATGAGGATCAACTGTATAACAAACTGCACAATCCACTAGCCCGCCGGATTCTTTGATAAATTTTATTGTTGATTTCATATTCTCAACATCATTTAACGCATCAAAAATACGCATTATATCAAGACCGCTTTGAACTGAGTTCTTACAAAAACCTTTGATGACCGAATCTGGATATGGATTATACCCAAATAAATTTCTTCCCCGGCTTAAGGCGGCAAGTTTGGATGTGGTCCCTGTTATTTCTTTAATCTTTTCTAGTCTTTCCCATGGATCCTCATTTAAAAAACGCATGACAGAATCGGGAATGGCTCCCCCCCATACTTCCATTGCATAAAAATTGGCATCCTTGTAAAATGGAAGAACGCGGTCTATCTGACTTTGAGTCATTCTCGTTGCAAATTGTGATTGTTGACCGTCTCTTAAAGTTAAATCCCTTATTAATAGTTTTTTCTTCATATTATTTTTTTCTTATTTCTTTTATAATTTTTTCTACTGCAAATTTAAGACTTTTTGTAATAATTATTCGTCTTTCTGTCTCGGCTGTAATATGCTTGCGATGCTTCATGCCATGACCGGTCAAAACGTAAATTCCTCTGGCTCCGGAATTCACTCCAAGTAGTGCATCCGACAAGTGATCCCCTATTACATAGGAACGCTGGAGATCTATGTTAAATTCTTTTGTCGCATCAATAACTGATTTTATCTCAGGTTTTCTGCACCCACATTTATCCTCAGCAGAATGAGGGCAGGTGTAGATTTTCTCGATTTTTATTCCTTCATTCCTCAACTTGTCTAAAATGAAGTCGTGTATTGCTTCCAGCTGCTCAAAACTAATTAATCCCTGTGCAATTCCTGCCTGATTGGTGACTATAAATAGCTTAAAATAACTTGCAAGAGTTCTCAAAGATGAAAAAGTAAAGTCGTAAAACTCAACATCGGATACTGAATTTATATAACCTTTATCCTTTATAATTGTTCCGTCACGATCTAAAAAAACTGCTGCATACATAATATTTTAATTCTCGGAATTATTATTCTTTGCGCTCTGAAGCGAAAGCAGTTTTGCTATGGCAATGTTGAGTCCTGTCAGGAACCAAACCATCGTAATTATCTCATGGTCTCCGAAATTCCACTCTGTAAAACCTGAAACAAGAAAAGCTATGAATGAACCATTAATCCCCAAAGACAGGGAAGAATAAAACTCGGTATTGCCGGCTTGCTTGTAAGTTCGATAATTCAGTACGATTATTCGTAGCATCATATATACAAAAGTTAAAAAACCGATGATTCCGAATATTGCCAGTATATGAAAAAAGTTGTTGTGAAGATGACCCTGTATCTCCTTGTCATAATAATTTTTATACCGTTTGTACAAATTGGCAAGATCAATATCTCCGACACCAAAAAGTGGATGATCAGCCAACATTTTCAAGCCTGCATTCCACAGCTGTAAACGTGTCGCATTGGAAATATTGTATGGGTCAAATATGCTTCTTAAGCGGCTTTGCTTTTGTGAAGTAAGAAAGACGTATGAGTCGTTTGCTGCTAAAGAATTGATTGGTTCTAATAAACTCACTTCAAAGCCGGGTTTAATTATTCCATCATTTCTTCTGGCAATCGAGAACAGTTTTCCTGCACCATCAGCAAAGAAAATAAAACGTTCATTAAATGTAGCGTATCTTATGTTTCTTATTGTTTTGCTGCTGTCTGTCGGGATAATCGAACAGTTGAAAATCGAATAAGTTTTCAATCCATCGCTGTTTGAAAGATAAAGTATGTTATCTTTCAAAAAAATGAAATCGGAAGTAACAGGAATCTTCGCAGAGGTCTCATGAATTGTCAGGATAAAAACACTTTTACCGGGAGCGAGCAGAACAATCCTCATCGAGTCAAGGCCCATCCGCATATACTCCTCATCCAGCAGAGTGCGGTGGATTTCTGATTTATTGGAAATATCCGGAAATACCGTCAGTCCGCTGTCCTTATCCAGAACAGCAAGACTGTTTTCGAAAAGCTTATAATCCACCGTATAACCGGGAGATATAAATTCTTCAAGTTTTACCGGTTCTTTCCGGTTTCCTTTTGAATTATTATTTAATTCATGTAAAAAGAATCTTGTGTCCGCCAGATAAGTCAATCCGAGGGAATCGTTTAATTTGAACGACTCATTCACGGGTGCCGGAAACTTAGACTTGCTGACTGCTTTGAAGTTGTTGTATTCCACCAACCCGTTCTCATAATCACTCAGTAGAAAGTCCTTACTGTAGTTATTATGAGGGAGTATGGACTGAGCCCTCCCTTCAGTCTCAAATACTTGATACGGAGAAACAGGGTCTTTGAGATCAAGCACTATTACTCTGCTTGAAGAAGTGTCCAGTAGAAAAGCAAGTATGATGACAACTGATAAAACCGCTAAATATAGGTACTTGCGGTTCAGAATAATTATGAATATTATTCCTGCAAATGCGCCGATCCATCCCGTACGCTTGTATGTGGCTATCAGAGCTATGGCCGAAAGACCAAAGAGAGCAAAGTAAAGAAGCCGCTTCTTCAGATTTCCTTTTTCATTTATCAGGAAAGCGAAAAATATCACCACCACAAAACTTATTATCTCACTTGTGGTAATTGGGTAGTGAAACAATCCCGGACCCGATTGCTGGACTCCGTAGAGGTTGGATAAATAATGTTCGACCGCAAAAATTACATATATGATAAGACTTATTGTCGCAAAACCCAGAAAGAAATAGGCTGCGTACTTTATTTTCTTTCCATCAGAACAAAAAACAAGAGTTGCGTAAAGTACCGGTATCAACAATACTCTTTTCAGAAAATTCTGGAAGGAAGAACCTGTATCTGCTGAAAAGAGTGTTGAAAAAATCATGGCAACAATAAAGAACAGAAAAGCAAACTCAAGTCCGGTTTTCACGAATGGATTCTTTTTAACAACAAAAAACTTTATAAGTATAAAGGTCAGCGCTCCAAAATAGCCAATCTGATTTATGAATATGGAATTAGTCAGCGAAAGCAGGAAAAGAGAGTATAGAACAGTAATAATAATATCAAAAGCCTTTTCAGTTTTTGCGTTTTCCATAACTAACCCCTGAACTGCATTTCATAAAACTTCCGGTACAGTCCTTTTTCATCGGTTACTAATTCGTCATGCGTACCGGTCTGGACTATTTTCCCTTCGTCAATCACAATGATTTTTGTAGCGTTACGGATAGTGCTTAATCTGTGTGCAATTACAAAGGTTGTACGGTTTGTCATTAGTCTTTCAATTGCTTCCTGCACAAGAATTTCCGATTCATTATCCAGAGACGAGGTTGCCTCGTCAAAAATCATAATCTGTGGATCTTTCAGCAAAGCACGTGCGATTGATAGACGCTGTCTTTGTCCCCCTGATAATTTCAAACCTCTTTCACCAATAATCGTATTATAACCATCCGTAGTTTCGGTTATAAAACCGTGAGCATTTGCTGTTTTAGCTGCTTCGATAACTGCATCCAGCGGAAATTCCTCCAGCCCGTATGCAATATTGTTTTTTATTGATTCATTAAAGAGAATTGTCTCTTGAGTAACTATACCCATTAGTTTCCTGAGATCCTCAATTTTTATCTCCTTAATGTCATTTCCGTCAATCATTATTTTCCCTGATGAAGGATCAAAGAAGCGGGGGAGCAGGTCAATCAGCGTTGACTTTCCTGCACCACTCGGACCAACGAACGCCACAACCTCCCCCTTCTTTACTTCGAAGGAGATATTCTTCAATATCAATTCGTCGGAATCATCATAGTGGAAAGAAACATTCTCAAAAACAATGTTTTTATTAAAATTCGTAATGCTTAATGGATTCTCGACATCCTTTATTTCCGGTTTTGTATCGATAATTTCGAAAATCCTGTCACCTGCGGCCGAGGATTCCTGAATCCTGTTGTTAACACTGCTTAATTCTTTTATCGGTGGCATAAGTTGAAAAATTGCGAAAAGGAATCCAAGAAACTCACTTGCCTTCAGTGATTTATCAACCAGCACAAGTTGTCCCCCGTAATAGATAATTATCACCCCGATTATCACGCTTAAAATTTCTGTTATCGGGGAAGAAAAATTCCGAATCCTGGTGATGCGTAAATTCAGTCTGAAAAACTTGTTTGTCTCCTTATGGAATTTCTTATTCTCAAATTCCTCCATACTGAATGCTTTCACGACTTTAACCCCCGAAATAGTCTCCTGTATAACGCTTGTTATATCAGCCATTTTTTCCTGAATGTAAGTGCTGACGGTCCTTAGTTTAATACCAATCCAACCGATAACGATCATAGAAAAGGGGAGTATCAGAAGTGCGAATATTGTCATCTTCCAGGAAATTGAGAGAGCGATGCCAAGGAAAACAAGTATCGAAAGGGGTTCACGTATCATATTGAAAAATGTGACTGAAACACTCGAAAGCACAACCGCTACATCATTGGTAAGGCGGGAAATCAGATTACCAACGCGCTCATTCTTGAAATAGCTCATCGGCAGTTTGTGCAGATGCATGTACGCCTGGTTGCGCAGATCTTTCATAACCCCCTGTTCCACATACGCAAGGAAATAGGATTGCAGATAGCCGAAAATGTTTTTCAGCATGAAAGCAATAAGTACTATCAAACATATCCGCAACAGGGTATCGAGTTGAGTGCCAGAAAAAAGAAAAGCATTGAACTGTTCTGATACTGAGTCTATGGTATCCTTCAGAAAACCAGGAATAAAGCTATCTCCGGTTGAAGGTATTGAGGATACAACCTCCTTTTGGGAACCCGACTCCTGAAACAAGGAATCAAGCAGGGGAATGGAGAGATAAACAGAAACTCCGTTGAGCAGGGCATAGAGTATCGTGCATATAATTGACAGGCTCAGGTGTTTCCAGTATGGTTTTATGTAGGTCAGTAATCTAAAGTATGTTTTCACGCAATTTGCTTAATTAAGAAAAAAATGTACTGTTAAGTTATCAATAAATATCAAAAAATTAAAGAAGATTATTCAGCCCCTTGGATGATACATTTTATGCTCCTGCTTAATGAATTCGGGGTCAATATGTGTGTAAATCTGAGTAGTGGATATATCCGCATGCCCAAGCATTTCCTGTACAGCTCTCAAATCAGCCCCCCCTTCTATCAGATGAGTTGCAAAAGTATGCCGGAATGTATGGGGATGGATATCCTTATTAATTTGGGCTTCCTCAACACACTTGCGAAGGATTTTCCAGATCCCCATCCTGGATAACTTGGTACCCCGGTTACTTAGGAACAGGAAAGAAAGACTCTTCCCTTTTTTTTCAAGACTGGGTCTGCTTTTTACCAGATACTGCTCTATATATTTTATTGCTTCAGAACCAATCGGGACAAGGCGTTCCTTGTTTCCCTTACCCAGCACTCTTATTATTCCATCTTCAAGAAAACAATCTGAAAGCTTGATGTTGATTAGCTCGGAAATCCTTAGTCCGCAGGCATAAAAAACCTCAAGCATAGTTCGGTTTCTCAGACCGAAAGTATCTTCAGTATCGGGGATCGCGAGGATCGCATTAACCTCCGGAAGAGTCATCACTACAGGAATCCGGTTTGGTAGTTTAGGTGGATTGAGTTTGTCCATCGGATTTATTCGGATATAATCCTGCAAAAGCAAATGTATGAAAAATCCTTTCACTGAGGAAAAATAACGGGCCACGGAGGTGGCAGATAATCCGGAGGACGAAAGCTGCTTGAAAAAAGCCCGTAAGTCTGCCGTTGTTACAGTACTTAAATCCCGTATTCCCGAGTCGGAAAGGAATTCAATGCACAAAGTCAGGTCGGTCCTGTAAGAATTAATAGTGTTATCCGATAAGTTCTTTTCAACTTTCAGGGATGAGAGATAGTCTTTCAGAAAGGGAGTCAGATTGTTTTCTGGGTCGCTCAATCTTTCTTCTCTAACTCATCCTGTTGGGGGTATCTGATCCTTTTGTGACGTTGACCTACTAGAAATCCGATAAAAGTTTCCCTGATTTTTCTGATATCCTTCAGAGTGAGATTCGAATCATCGAGCTGACCATCCGCAATCCGCCTGTCTATAAGATTATTAACCAGGTTTTCAATCTTTTCGGGGTCCGGTTTCTCCATAGCCCGTACTGCGGATTCACACGCATCAGCAATCATTACAATGGCGGTTTCTTTACTGTCCGGTTTCGGTCCCAGATAACGGTAGTCATTCTCATCAGCCTCCCCGTATAGCTGTTGTGCCTTGTCATAGAAATATGTGATTATGGTTGTACCATGATGCATCGGTATAAAGTTTATTATCTCCGGCGGGAGTGAGTTTTCTTTAGCCAGTTCCATTCCTTTTTCGATATGTCCGATCAGTACGTTCACACTTTCCTTCGGAAGGATATCCTCGTGTGGATTGGAATTATTCAGCTGATTTTCAACAAAGTATTGCGGGGTTATTGTCTTTCCGATATCATGATAATATGCTCCGACCCTCGCCAGTAATGCATTAGCCCCGATTGCCTCCGCAGCAGATTCTGCAAGTGTTCCCATCGTGATTGAGTGACTGAATGTCCCCGGCGCCTTTCGCGCCAGATCCCTTAACAGGGGTCGGTCAAAGTTAGTTAGTTCAAGCAGGGTCAGGTCGGTTGTGATTCTGAAGAAACGTTCAAAGAATATTAATAGCCCAAAAGTAAGCACAGGGCTTAGGAGCGCATTTGATACTGCAAAAGCTGATTCTAAAAGTATCTTGTCATACGAATCATATCTTTCAAAGGCAAAAGCCAGAATTGTCACAACATAACCGAGGAGTATGTATGTAAAAGACTTGAAAATATGGGAGCGATTCTTTATGTCACGTACTGTGTAAACCGAGAAAGCCCCGGCTACAATATTCATAACCACAAAAGCATAATCATTCCCGCGAAGCGCTCCGGTAACCAGTGATATAATTACTGTACTGTAAAAGCCGATTCTGGAATCAAAAAGAATTGTAAGCAACATGGAAACAACCGGAATAAATATCAGAAGCCGGACAGCATCGTTCACATTGATTATGTTAATAAGATAAGTGACAAAAGAAATCCAGATAAATAAAATCGCAAAAATGGTTAGCTTTAGGTTGTTGCCAAAAACTTTTGGTCTGAAATGATGTAAATAAATACCCAGCAAAAGAATCAGAAATGCTATATGTAAAAACTTCCCGATGTTCTGAAGTATAATCCCCTCTGCGCCAATTGTTTCCCCTTTTGCAATTCTGAAGGAATCAATTTTTTGTTTGCTTTCGGAAGTAATCCTGTCGTGCTTTGCTATTATCCTCTCGTTTTCATTCACGATGCCCAGATACTTTGAAACCTTGTTTTTAGCTAGCTCACGTTCCTGCTCGGTAGCGGTTTTGTTATAAACCATATTCGGGAAAATAAAATGCCGGGCGTATTCGAGTATAAATCCGCGCTTTTCATCCTCGAGGTCATACGTCCGTAGCTGGTTTCTCAAAGGTTCAATAGCGTTTTTTGTATCGTAGAATTGGGATTTCAGTTCTATCTGGTCAATGTTCCCGATTCTCAGGGCTATGCTGTCCCGGTTAAGCTGAGTTTCGGGAATGCTTAACACACCTATAGTATAAATCTGCTTCAGGAAACTCTCAACCTTGAAGAAAATACCGTTCAGGGAGAGTGGTCCTCTCCGCCCTCTTCTTGTTTCGTTTCCTCTCAATTCCTTAAAATAGAGAAATGTTTCCCTCGAGAGGAAAGTGGGGTTAAACACCTGCGGGGAATTACCGGAAGTTCCGTCATCCAGTATTCCAAGCAGGAACTGATTAAATCTCTTCAGCGAATCAATGCTGAGTACAGGCACTTCATTTCGTTTGATAAAAATCGGAATCACGCTTGACTGTGCCCGTTCAACTTCTTTTTTATATGTTGCGGAGTTTTTATAAACCGGGAAACTGAAGGGGGCAATCAGATCGTCCTTTATCCAGACCGTACCGATATTGACTTCCGTCTCTATCGATTCTCCCCGGGGAAACATCATTACAATAAGCACAATGGTCACAAGGTAGATAAGTGCTTTAATCCTCCGGGCAGTCATGAGTTTCTCGGTAGTCATCTTTAACTTCCGTTCCTTACCGAAATCAGCATTTGCAGAAATTCTGCAACGGCATCTTCATTATTTGTGCGCATTGTCTTAATCTGTGCGGCGTACCGGATTTCCGCAACTGCATTTGCGGGAGCAACTTTCAGCGCTTTTGTTTCAAAGAGTGACTTGTCGTTATACCAGTCCCCGATAACTGCCGTCTCCGATATTTTTACTCCTATTTTTCTAATCAGACGGAACAGGGCTTTTGCTTTCGAGGAACCTGCTTTTCTTATCTCAAGGCAGTAAACCCCCGGGGAAGAATGCGATTTGAACAGATTGGTGTAAAGCCCGAAAGTGTAGGGAAAATTTAGCCGTTCATTTATCTCGCTTAGGTTTTCCCGGCTGTCGCTGGCTAAAACGATTTCCAGACATTTCTTTGAATAGGGGATATAATCCTCTACCTGCACAAAGGCAGCTCCGTATTTCTCAATTATCGAAAAAATGTTTTCGTTGTGTTCGGTATAATAGATCGCATTCTCATGGCAGAAAGCAACTAAGGAAAGATACCGGTTTGCATAATTCAGGGCTTTGATGGCTTTCTTCTGAGGTATAAAAGATTCAAAGAAAATTTTTCCGGTGGAATTGCTTTTTATCAGCGAGCCGTCCAGCGAAATAAGCGGGATGTCAAGATTCATTTGCTTTGCATAATCCATTATCGAGGAATGGAGTCTGCCGCTCGCAATGGTAAACTTTACCCCCTCCTGTTTCAGACGCGCAATCAGTTTCAGACTTTCGGAGCCGATCTCACCCCGATCGTTAAGCAGCGTCCCGTCAAGATCAAGAACAACCAGTTTTATATTTTTTAATATATTTTTATCAACCATAAAGTAGTTTAATTAATTCGGATTTCCGAACTTGCCAAATTTCTGTAGATTACCACCACCGACACGGAAGCCGCAATCAGAGCAATAACCGCATTTATGTAACTTCCAAAAATAAGGTATCCTATCCCAAATAACAATGAATAAACAAGTACAACTCCAAAAAACCAGTTTACGAACATTTTGAAGAAACCGGTGTCACTTTTTACATTTGGCAACTTATCCGAGATTTTTTTCCAAAGGACTCCGCCGGGATATATTCTTGTATAGAAATCCATTAAGGTTTTTTCGTCTGTAGGTTTGGTCAGAAAAGTAACCACAAGCCAAACCACGGTTGTTCCTCCTACCAGGAAGAAAAGTGTATCGGGGAATATGATTCCCGCATATTTTACAAAGGGATAAATCACAAAGGGAGTGATCATTGCAGAGATCTCAGACCATGCGTTGATCCTCCACCAGAACCAGCGGAGTATTAGCACCAAACCGACTCCCGCTCCGCACTCCAAAATAAACTCCCACGCTCCCGAAATCCTCGAAATGAAAAGGGTTACGAATACGGAGATTATCATCAGCGCTACAGTCATTATTCGGGATGCTCGTACGTATGTTTTTTCAGTCTTGTCCGAATTCAGAAACCTTTTGTAAAAATCGTTTATTAAATAACTTGTTCCCCAGTTTAGCTGCGTTGCGATTGTGCTCATATATGCGGCAAAAAATGCTGCTACAAGCAGTCCCTTAAGTCCAACCGGAAGAAAATCGTTAATAGCATAAATATACCCCATCCCTTTGTCTGCTGTTGACAGGTTGGGATAAAGCACCAGCGCACATAGCCCGACTATTATCCATGGCCAGGGTCGTAGTCCGTAATGTGCTACCTGAAAAAAGAGTGTTGCGAACAGGGAGTGCTTCTCGTTCTTTGCGGACATCATTCTCTGGGCAACGTAGCCGCCCCCCCCCGGTTCCGCTCCCGGATACCAGCTTGCCCACCACTGAATACCGATAAATGCTATAAACGAGGTTACCGTTAACGCAAACGCTCCTCCAATGCTCACCTCATCAGTTATTACTGGAAAGAAATTGAATGTGAACGATGGCAGCTTTTCCTGCAGTCCTGCAACGCCTCCGATCTGTGGTGAGTTAACCACTATTATCGCTAGCATTATACAGCCGAACATCGCGATAATGAACTGGAAAGCATCTGTAACTACTACCCCCCACAGTCCGGAGATTGCTGAATAAATTGCAACCAGCAGCATGCACGCAAAGACATAATAAATAACTACTTCCTCGGGCACTCCAAAAATTCCTTTAAGCACCGAGGTCATTGCTTTATTAACCCATCCCATAATTATCACGTTCATAAAGAGCCCCAGATAAATCGCTCTGAAGCCCCGCAGGAAGCGGGCAGGCTTGCCTGAGTAGCGTATCTCTGCAAACTCTACTTCCGTCATTATTCCGGCACGCCGCCAGAGCCTTGCAAAGAAAAATACAGTAAGCAAACCGCCAAACACAAAATTCCACCAAACCCAGTTCCCGGATATTCCGTTCTTTGCCACTAACTCGGTCACCGCTAGCGGAGTGTCGGCAGCAAAGGTTGTTGCCACCATTGAAAGACCTGCAAGGTACCAGGGCAGATTCCTTCCCGAAAGGAAAAACTCGCTTGTGCTTTTGCCTGCCCGTTTATAATAATATATCGCTATTACAATCGTAAAAAGGAAATAACCAACAATAATCAGATAATCAAAAAATTCCATCGTAGTCCTTCCAATATAAAGAGTATAAACTATTCATTCCTGCTGATTTTCGTAAGTATGTAGCCTATCAGCAAAGATGTGGCCACACCTACCATTGTGAACCAGGTCCACGCAACCAGCTTCAGAGAGATCACCGCTATCATTACAAAGATTCCGGCAACAAAAGCAGCCAGGGCATCCTCCTGCTTTGCGTTTTTAACTATCAGTCCTAAAAGGAATGTACCCAGCAAACCTCCGTAAGTAAACGAGGCAATACTAAGCGCCAGTTCAACAACCGCCTGCGGGGATTCCATAAAAATAATCGCCGAAAAAACGAGCATAACCGCCCAGAATATCGTCAGGTATCTTGAGGTTTTTAATTTCTGCTCCTCGGTCAGCTGCTTCTTTGTGAACGGGAGGTATAGATCCATCATCGCAGAGGAGGATAGTGAGCTTATTGAACCTGCCAGCGTGGACATCGCCGCCGCAAAAAGCCCCGCTATTATTATCCCGGTTACTCCGCTTGGCAGCACTTCTATAATGAATTTCGGGAATATTTCATCCGACTTAAACTGTGTGGCTCCGTAATAGGCGTAAAGACAAACTCCAACGACCATAAAAACAATGAACTGGATTATTACAATCACTCCGCTTCCAATTATCGCTTTCCTGCCGCTGTTAAGCGACTTTGTTGCAAGCAGACGCTGTACTATCAACTGATCAGTTCCATGCGAAGCCATTGAGAGGAACGCACCGCCTAGTAAGCCTGCAAAAAGGGTGTAGGGCTTCGAGAAAAATCCCGATAATCCATTCTCAAATCCGAAGTTGATAATGTTAAACTTGTTTTCCGGACCTGCCGCATTAAGCACCGAGGTCCACCCCTCCGGCAAAAGGTTCAGCAGGAAAATTCCCGAGATTATTGCCCCGCCTAAATAAACGAACATCTGCACCATGTCAACCCAGATCACTCCTTTAACCCCGCCGGTATAGGTGTACACAAGCGTGAAGACGGCAATTATCGCAATTGCTGCGGGGTAGCTTATATCAAGCATGAGTTTAAGCGGTATGGCAGTGGCAAAAAGTCTTACACCGTCTGCCGCAACCCGGGTAAATAGGAACACTATAGAGGCAAACGACCGGGTCTTTTTTCCGAATCGTTGCTCAAGGAAAGAGTAAGCAGTAGTCAGTTCCCCTTTGAAATAAGAGGGGAGCAGCAGGTAGGAAATCGCAATCCTGCCTATCAGGTACCCTACGGTGACCTGAAGGAAGTTAAGGTTGGTCGCGTATGCCAGTCCGGGTATCGAAATAAATGTTAGCGTGCTTGTTTCGGCGGCTACTATTGAAAAACAGACTGCCCACCAGGGAACCACGTCCGACCCGAGGAAATAGTCCTTCATTGATTTTTGTTTTCCCCCCGAAAATACTCCCCATAACGCAATACCTATCAGATATGCCGCGATAATAATATAGTCTACTGTGTATTGTCCCATTGAATACCTTCTGTAATTGGATTATTTTTCTTTAATTAATAATATGGCTTCCTCAACGGAGCCGGCAATAGTTAGTACCTTGTTAAGCCTGGTTATCTGAATCAGCTGGATCATTTTTGGTGATCCGGTTACGAATACCAGGTTCCCTTCTTTTGCGGAAATAAGCCGGTTGGCAACAAGCAAAACGCTTAAACCGGAACTGTCGCATATCTCGATTTTACTGAGATCAACTATAAGATCCCTGAAGTCGCCGTTGCTTATCAGACTTGTAAGTTCCGCTTTTAACAGCCCCGAGCAGCTTGTGTCCAGTTTTATTTCGTTGAAGTAAAAAATCTTTATTCCGTTATTGTCTGCGATATTATAGTTCATAGTTTTATTAGTTTATATAAGTAACTTTTAAAATTGCTGAATGAATTATAAGAATCTGATGAATTAGAAGCAAACTGAAGATTAAAAAACCTGTCGGAAAATTCCTTTCTGAATCCGAATTTTACTGGCGCGGAAACCAGGGAAGTACACAGGAGCGTAAATATTTCATCATTTCTGTTAAGGTTTAGCAGAAGGTCTGCCTCCTGACTATTGATAAGGTTCTTGATGTTCTGCTTGGGAATCTCACCGAATAATTTATCCTTTGGAAAATATTCCTTAATCATCAGGGCATATGAATTCGGGATTAACCGGACGAACTCGCCGTGAATAAGTACGGTGATCTTTTTTTTGCGGGCAACCAGATCCGTTATTATGGAAACGGAGTTCTTTACATCTTCCTCATTTTCCGGGAAAATAATAAATACAGAATTTACCTGCTCCGTGGAACGGGTGTCTATTACGGTTGTGTGGCCGTTCCTTGCGAGTAATCTGACGAACAGGTGCCTGAAAAAATTATTCATAATGGTTTCCCGATAAGTTTAATAAATCCGTCTTCATCAAGTATCTCAACTTTAAGCTCTTTAGCCTTGGCAAGTTTCGAACCGGGGGACTCTCCAACTACCAGGTAATCGGTTTTTTTACTTAGCGAACTGACCACCTTGCCCCCCAGTTTCTCAATTCGCTCCTTTGCCTCTTCCCGCGTGAATGAGCTAAGCGTTCCGGTCAGCACAAATGCTTTATTATAAAAGAAATTATCCGCCGGCACATCGGATGTCTTTTTTACCGAAGTAAAATTCAGACCCGCTGCTTTAAGTGCCTCTATCATTAGTCTGTTTTTCTCTTCCGAAAAGTAGCGGATTATGCTGCTGCTTATCCCCGGACCTATTTCGAAAACTGAATTAAGCTCCTCCTCCTCCGCAGCTATAAGCTTGTCGATATCGCCGAAATGCTCCGCCAGTTTTTTGGCAACCCCCGCCCCCACAAGCCGTATCCCTAGTGCAAACAGGACTTTATGAAACGGATTGGACTTGCTCTTCTCTATTGCCGCTAAAAGATTCTCAATGCTTTTCTTGCCAAGTCTGTCAATCCTTATGAGTTCATCCCTGTGCGTCTGCAGTGAATAAATATCCTGTATGTGCTCAAGATAACCGCGGGTTACAAAAAGATCAATAAGCGCTTCCCCCAGCCCCTCAATATCCATGGCGACTCTGGATGCGAAGTGCTCCAGCCGCCCGCGTATCTGTGCGGGACATTCGGAGTTCGGACAGTAGAAGCTAACCTCGTTTTCAGGATGATAGAGCCTGCTTCCGCATTCGGGACAATTTGCAGGATGCGCTTCCGGCAGGGAAGTATCAGCTCGTTCGGAAAGTACTACCGAAACTACCTTGGGAATTACATCCCCCCCTTTTTCGATAAATACTGTGTCCCCCGTCCTTATATCTTTTCTTCTTATTTCATCAAGGTTATGCAGCGTGGCGCGGCTGATGGTGGAACCGGCAAGGAATACCGGATCCAGCTCCGCCACCGGCGTAAGTGTTCCGGTCCTTCCGACTTGCCAGGTTATTCCCAGTATCTTTGTCGTGGTCTGTTTCGCCTTGAATTTATAAGCCACTGCCCACCTCGGTGCTTTGGCGATATTGCCAAGTTCCTTCTGGAAGGGAATGGAATTCACTTTCACAACCGCACCGTCAACTTCATATGCCAGGGCATCCCTTTCCGCTTCAAGCCGGTCACAGGTTTCCATTGCCTCCTGAATATTCCTGCACAGCGTGTAGCCCCGGTTTACCCGGAAACCAAGCTCTTTCAGCAGGATAAGATTTTCATAGTGCGTCTGAAGTTTTAGCGTGTCGCTAAGCAGGGAATAGACGAATATTTTTAAAGGTCGCCCGGCTACAACTGCGGGATTCTGTAGTTTAATGGTTCCGGCAGTAGCATTCCTTGGATTTGCAAAAAGTTTTTCGCCGGCTTCTTCCCGCTCTTCATTCAGCTTCCGGAAGTCGGCAATCTCCATATATACCTCTCCTCTTACTTCAAAGCTTTTCAGGAAGTCCTCCTTGCCGGTGTAGTTCCTCAGTTTCAGCGGCAGTGAACGGAGCGTTTTTATGTTATAGGTTATGTCCTCCCCAATGGTACCGTCCCCCCTGGATAGGGCATAGGTTAGTTTACCGGCTTCGTATAAAAGATTCACTGAAGCACCGTCAATCTTATACTCCACTACGTACTCTATATCCCCGCTGCTTCCAAGCAGTTCTTTCGCGCGTCTGTCAAACTCATACAGCTCCTCCCGGGTGTAAATATTGGACAGAGAGAGCATCGGATAACGGTGTGGGAGTTGCTTTGAATCTTTTATCAGATCCTTCCCGATACGCCGGGTGGGGGAATCCGGGGTTATTAGCGCCGGATATTCCGATTCGAGCTTTTCAAGTTCCTTGACCAGCATATCGAATTCGTAATCCGATATTGCCGGCTCCGCTAGAACATAATACTTGTACTCATGTTCGGCAATTTCTTTTTTTAGTTGTTCGGCTTTGTTAATAATTTCTTGATGCATATACTTACCGGATAGTAGTTAATCGAATACCAGGGGACGGACTCCCTCTTTGTCTATGGTAATCCGCGCCACATTGGTTTTCTGATTTTCAATGGAAAGCGGGTTTCCGTTAAGCGTAAGTTTTACCGAGCGGTAATTCCCAAGCACCATATTGAACGAAGTGGCGGCTTTGATTGTGAGTTCCCCTTTGGGGTGCAGGAAATATTCTTTCGGAATTGCCTCGTCTAGCACAACCTTGATCCAGCATGAATCGGAGGCGGTAAAAGCAAGCGTCAGACTGTCGTAACCCGCTTCCTCCGGGAAGGATTCCTCATAACGGTTTTTGTTTTCCTCCAGTATATCCTCATAAGGCGTTTCCCTGATAATCTCCTCCGGCTCGCTGCCGGTGACCAGGATATAAACAATTGCCGCTACCCCTACAAAACTAAGCAGGATGTATATATAAAAATTATTCTTTAAGGGTTTGGGCGCAAATCCGTTAACCGGTGCGGCAGGTCTTTCCGTATCAGTGAAACTCCGCTGCGGCTCGGGTTGAACTTCGGGTTCCGGAGTAAGCGCTTCCGGTGTATATTCTTTCCCCTCTTTTGCAGCAGCGTATTTCTTCAGTATCAGTTCTTTGTCAAGTTCCAGTATGGTGGCAAATTCTTTAAGGTATGCTTTGATGTATAGTTCCGGCAGGAATGCAAAGTCCCCCTTTTCCATAGCCTTCAGAAATTTAATATCTATTCTTATACGCGAGGCAATCTGTTCAAGCGTCAGACCAAGAGATTCCCTTTGTGTTTTTAATTCCCCGGCTAGTTTGTTAAACATCAAAGCAGAATTCTCCATAGGTTTGCCTAAGTCTCGGAGATTTTTAATAATCTGGCGGCGAAAGCCCCGTCCATTTTATGCTTGTGCGGAAGCGACTGAACGCAGTTGTCCTTTGTTATCAGATCCCGGTTAACAAAAGGAGCGGGGGAGACGGGTCTGAATTCCGGATGAGCAGAAAGGAAACGCTTAACCACATCAAAATTTTCCTCCGGTTCCAGTGTGCAGGTGCTGTAAACCACCACACCGCCGGGCTTTACAAGTGACGATGCTTTTTCAAGCAGACGGTACTGTAAATCGGATACTTTCCGGACGTCAAGCAATTCTTTCTTCCATTTTATGTCCGGCTTTTTAGAAAGCGTGCCAAGTCCCGAACAGGGGACGTCGGCAATAACCCGGTCAAACAGCGTATCGGTTTGGTACTCAAGCGCATCCGCCGCCTCCGGTTTCACACAGGTTATCTGCATCCTTTCCAGCATTTTTCTTAAGGTGTCAATCCTGACTTCAAATTTATCAAGCGCAACTATCTCTCCGGTGTTGTTCATTATGTCTGCAATGTAGGAGGTTTTTCCCCCCGGTGCAGCACACATGTCAAGCACTCTCATTTCCGGCTTTGGATCCAGAAGCCTCACCGAAAGCCCCGTGCTCTCATCCTGGATTGAGAAATAACCGTCTAAAAAGTATTGCCAGTTGGCAATGTTCGTAAGATTTTGCAGTTTGAAAAAGTCATTCAGGTAATTACCGCGTACATACTTCAGGTTAACCGACTGCAGCAGGGACTGGAACTCGAGTTCATTAATTTTGAGTTTGTTTGCCCGCAGAGTAAGCAGCGGTCTTTCATTATTAGCATTCATCAGTCGCTCCGTATCCTCCCTGCCGTAGCGGGTAAGCCAGCGTTTAATCAGCCAGGAGGGATGTGAGTAATAAGCTGCCAGGTAACCAATCAGGTCATCATCCGGCGAGGGATAACGGATGGAATTCTTACTCTTGATAATATTGCGGAGAACTGCATTAGTAATATCCGCAACCCTCTGCCCTTGCAGTTTCTTAACGAACTCAACCGCCTCATTCACAGCGGCGTATTCGGGGACTTTATCAAGAAAGAGAATCTGATAGAGGGCAACCCTGAGTGCATTTTTAAGCACAGGGATAGCCTTTGAGAACTGACCCTTATAAAAGCCGCTTAGAATCCAGTCAAGCCGTCCCATCCACCGCACCACTCCGTGCACAATTTCATACAGCAGGGCTTTATCCTGAGGAGTTACCTCCCTCCGCTTAAGTTCATTATCAAGCAGCTTTTCGAGATAAGCATCCGTTCTTTCCACCCGGTTGAGGATATTAACCGCTATTCCCCGGACTCCCGTATATAAGTCTTTGATAGTATGCTCCTCGGTTCTTACCGTATTATCGTTATTAATTATGTATAAAATCACAAAACATGCTTATTTAAGTAAAAAAAAAGAAGAAGAAAATCCGGACAGGCATCCGGTTCCAAAACGCTAATTATAAAGTATAAAAATAACCGAAAAAAACTTAAAAAACAAAAAAAGCTATTGAATTAATTCAATAGCTTTAAAAATTCCGGCAGTAAAAAAAGGAAGAAAGACGCCGGGCAGTCCGGAAAAAGAAAATCAGCTCTTCTTCTGGTATTTTTTCATGAATTTCTCAACGCGACCGGTAGTATCGAGCAACTTCTGCTTTCCGGTGAAGAATGGGTGTGATCCTGAAGAAATCTCAAGCTTAATCAGCGGGTATTCCTTACCGTCTTCCCATTTAATTGTATCTGTAGTTTTTATAGTGGATTTTGTCAGAACCGCAAAATCGCACGAGAAGTCTTTAAACACTACGGGTCTGTAATTTGGATGAATTCCTTTTTTCATTTTACTCTATTCCTGAATTTCAAATAAATATTAATACAAAAAACAAATATAATCAAAGTAAACCGGAAATACAAAAAAAAGTAATTCCGGGAAAAGCGAAACCCCAAAAAACTCCCGGTATTGCAATATTCCCCGACAACCCAAAAATACAAATATGCGTTCCCCCTCTCGAGAGGGGGATACAGCCGCAGGCGAATTATCTTTTTCCCGACCTACGACTTTTTTGCCATCTCAACGCCTCACCAAATCAACCTTTTCCCCCCCCTACTTAACCAGCAACATCTTCTTTGTCTCAACATAATTTCCTGCCTGCAGGTGATAAAAATAAACCCCGCTCGTCAGTCCCGCTGCATCAAAAGTCATCTCATAACCACCTGCGGACTTTTCCTGATTCACAAGCGTTGCCACCTCATTCCCCAGCATATCAAATACCTTTAGCGTTACAAAACCACTCACCGGTAACTGATAACTAATCACCGTTGATGGATTAAACGGATTCGGATAATTCTGAGAAAGCTCAAACCCATCCGGAGAAAGGGGAGACACATCAGCGGAAGTAACCGGAAAATAATTAACCGCATTAAGCGCATTGATTATACCCCAGCCCATCTCGCGGTTAGGATTTGCAAAATTACTTGCCGTCATACGCAGCGCTTCACGCACCTGCATGGGCGTAAGATTCGGATTCTTCTGCAGCACCAGCACCGCCACCCCAGCGGCTAGCGGACAGGAGAATGATGTTCCGCTTGCAAACGAAGAATACTGTGTGGGATTGGAAGGACTCGCCACCACCACACTCGATCCCCGCGCCATTACATCCGGCTTAACCCTGCCGTCCACCGTATTCCCCACACTGCTGAATGAATTCCTGTCCCCCGCTGGACGAACCCCGCCAATCGTAATCACACTGTCCCCGTCAGCAGGCGCACCAAGGGTGTTATGCGTCTCGTGGAACCCTTCGTTGCCCGCAGAGTTAACCACCACAATCCCCTTTGCTGCTGCCAGATCAGCGGCAATGGTTATCCGGCATGTGTTCCCGTCCATGGACATCCACGTGTAGCTCGTGTATGGCGAATCAAAGCCAATATACCCCAGGGAAGTGGAGGAAACATCCGTCCCGATACTGTCAGCCCATTCCATCGCGGCAATCCAGTTATCCTCCTCAAGCGGAGTTTCACTGTCAGTATTCTCGGTCTTTGCAAGTATATAGGTAGCCCCGTATGCTGGACCAATCAGCTGCCCCTGCCTGTAACCCCCGATGGTCGAAAAAGTCTGTGTACCGTGGGAACCGCTCCCCATATCCGTGCTGTCCCCAACTCCCGCATTATTATTCACAAAATCCCAGCGGGCAATAACTTTAACACTGTCAAATACCTGATGCGAAAGGAGACTGAATCCTGCATCCAGCACAGTCACATAAACCCCCTCACCGTTAATTCCTAAATTATGTACTGCCGGAACATTGATCTGATTTAACTGCTCAAAGGAAGGTCCGTAATTAAGCGCATATACCCCCTCCGGCTGAAGCTTCGGAGTGTAACCCGCCTCCGTTTCATCCTCTACCGCCGAATAATCCTTTTTCAACTGCCATACGATGTCAAGCTTGCTTACGAAAGGAAGAGAAGCAATGGAATTGATCTCCCCCTTTGTAATTACTGCGGATAAACCGTTGAACCAGCGCGATTTCTGCTTTACTGAAACACCAAACGCCTCAAGCTGTCCAATGTAACCCGCATAAACCGGCAGATCGTCATATGCAATAAGCCCCTCTGTCGGCAGCACTTTTGCACGTCGCTGCAAAGACTTTTCACTCACCACCGTCTGAGGCGCCGAAAAAAAGCCTTCCGTTGAAGGACCCTTGTCGCTAAAGAAAATCCAGCAGAGTATCCCGGAATTATCTTCCGTAGTTAACATCTTCCCGTTTAGCTCGGGGGTTATCTTTTCCATGAAACTCTGTCCGTTTAACTGAGAAAACTGCACAACTAAAAACAACATTAATACAAATAAATTTTTCATTTCTGACTTTCCGTTTATTATTTAGCGATAGCGCCGTTGGGCACATCTTTATTAATTTCAACCAGCACCAGCTTGTCATTCCCCGTCCCTATTGCTAGCAGCATACCGTGCGACTCATGCCCGAATATCTTAGCCGGTTTCAGATTCGCTACAATAAGCACCTTCTTTCCCACCATCTCCTCCGGCGTATAACTCTTTGCTATCCCGGATATAATCTGCCGCTCCTCACCATCCAGACGTATCTTCAGCTTCAGCAGCTTTTCACTCTTCGGCACCGCGGAAGCTTCCGTAACCTCCGCAACCTTTAGCCGGATTTTCGAAAAATCATCAATACTCACCAGCTCATCCTTCGGCAACTCCGCATTCTCAGCCGGCAGGGCTAGGGAGTTAACTTCCTTCTCGATAACCGCATCCTCAATTTTGGGGAAAAGTATTTCCGCTTTGTTAAGCACATGCCCTTCAAGCAGACTATGCTTCCCTGCACCATACCATAAAGCCGGAGCGGAATTGAGCATCTTAAACAACCTTTCCGTTGTGAACGGAATAACCGGGGAAAATAGCTCCGCAAGTGTATAAATCGTCTGAATACAGATATTAAGCGTCGTCGAACACTTCTCCCTCTCCGACTTAACCGTTTTCCACGGTTCCGAATCATTAAAATACTTGTTAGCCGCACGTGCAATATTCATGCTCTCCAGCACTGCATCCTTAATCTTAAACCTGTCGTATAGCGCTCCAATCCGTTCAGGGGCAGTCTCAAGCAGTTTAAGCATCACGTTATCCGTCTCCTCAAGCTCATGCAGCTGTGGCACCTTCCCCTCAAAATGCTTGAATACGAATGTAAATGTGCGGTTGATAAAATTACCCAGTATATCGGCCAGCTCATTATTATTCCTCGCCTGAAACTCCTTCCAGTAAAAATCCGTATCCCGCATTTCCGGAAGATTAGCAGCAAGCGTATAGCGGAGCGGATCGGCGGGGAATTTGTTCAGGAAATCAATTACGTCAATCCCCCAGTTCCGGCTTTTCGAAAACTTCTTCCCTTCAAAATTCAGGAATTCATTCGCCGGAACATTCTGCGGCAGTATATACTGCTGCTTATTAAAACCGTTCCACGCCATAAGCATAGCAGGGAAAACTATACAATGGAAAACTACATTATCCTTCCCTATAAACGCCACATACTTCGTATCCGCATCCTGCCAGTAATCCCTCCACATCTCCCCGTTCCCCCGCTTAAGCGAAAGTTCCTTAGTAGCGCTAATGTACCCCAGCACTGCTTCAAACCAGACGTAAAGCACCTTCCCGGCAGCATTATCCAGCGGCACCCTCACCCCCCAGTCCAGATCCCGCGTTACCGCCCGGTCCTGCAAACCATCCTTAAACCACCCCCGGCAATACTGAAGTACGTTATCCTTCCACCCAAACTTTTCATTCATCCCAGCTATATATTCCTCAAGCTCCTGCTGATACTTCCCGAGCGGGAAAAACCAGTGCGATGTCTCCTTTAGCACCGGCGTTTTACCCGATATCCTGCTTACCGGATTTTTTAACTCCGCCGGTTCGTATAAAGCACCGCAATTCTCACATTCATCACTCCGCGCATTCTCATTACCGCAATTTGGACACGTCCCCTCAACGTACCGGTCGGGTAAAAACATCTTCGCCGACTCATCATAAAACTGCATGCTTTTCTTCTCGGAAAGAAGTCCGTTCCGGTGGAAAGAAAGGAAGAACTCCCCCGCGGTTTCATGATGCAGAGGCAAACTCGTGCGGGAGTATATGTCGAACGACATTCCGAACTTTTCAAAAGAATCCTTGTTGATTCTGTGGAACCGGTCTATTACATCTTTGGGCTTTATCTTCTCCTTGTCCGCCGTAATCGTTATCGGTACACCATGCTCGTCCGATCCGCAAATAAAAAGAATATCATTCCCCTTTAACCGGTTGTAACGGACGTATATATCCGCCGGAAGATATGCCCCTGCCAGATGACCCAGATGGATTGGACCATTGGCATATGGCAGTGCAGATGTTACTAAAATTTTTTCTCTTTTGTCCTGAGAATTCATACTGTTCAATGTAATTCCGAAATTATTATAAATTAACTTGCAAAAATAGCAATAAATGCGCAAAGAGCCAAGGAAACACGAGAATGGGAATACATTAATAACTTAACATATTATTTTGTACCCATAAAAAATGTGACAGATTGTAAGGTTAGAAAACAGTTAGTGGGAACGGATTGGAACTTAGCGAAACGGAGTGCCCACTGTTAAAACGGCAGAAATGAAAAAATCACTCCAAACTGGTGAGTCAATTCAAATACTGGATGAGTATATACCGCATAATCAAATTGGAAATGGGAATAAGTCAATCCGAATCCGGCAGAATATTTTGTCGGATTTGTAGCCGCACCACTTCGTAGCGAAAAATACTTCACCGGTTTATACAAAAAACCCGCCATCACGGCGAATGGGAATCCGGTTTCTTTTTCAGTTGCAATATTCAATACAAAATCTTCACTTACATCCCAACTCCATCCATATAAAAAGACGATCGGTATTTGTCCTGCCTCATTTCCTCTTGAAGCACCGTTTATATTATTTACTGCAAAGCCTGTACGAAGCTTCTCATTTATATAGTACAATGTTGAGACATTTATTAGAAGGGAATTTGAAATGCCATAGTTTTGAATTTTAAGATTGGATAATGTTGTAGATGCAGAAACGATAAAACCTTTGCTAGCCTCACAAGCTAATCCTAAAACAAGTTCATTTTCCTTGTATAATTCAAAACCGTATGACCCTAGACCAACTCCAATTGAAAAATTAGAAAAAGGTTCGACATAGGCAAAATGAAAGGATGAAAGTTGTTTGAATCCAAATTTGCCAGGAGTGTATTCAGCACCGAATTGACGACTGTTTATTTGCAATATATTTGCGGAACTATTAAATATGGCAAAAGCATCTCCAGCTAATGCCAGGGCGGAGTTGCATAGCGCCGCTTGCTTCGCTCCTTCTCCCCACTGCGCCCCTATCTTTACTACTATTAATACCGCAATTATTATTACTTTCACTCCTGTCTTTCCTTTTTTCCTTTTTCCGCTTCCAAAACTAATTTTAATTTTTATTTGAAAAATATTTGTTTTTTAAAAAAAATTATTTATTTTGCTACTGCGTGTTTGTTCTTTCTGGAATAATTAATTTATTTTGGCGTAATTAATCTCATTTTTCAGTTAGCGAAAGGTGGTTTTATGAATAAAAGTTTACGGACTTTTTTTGCCGTTTCCTTCCTTTTTATTTTTGTCGCTTCTTCCTATCCGCAAAACGGGTATCCCCAGGATATCCCTAACTCTCTTAACGCTTTTAGATTTATTAAGTCTGAAGCCGGCGGATATGTCCAACCCCTTACTCTTAATAACCGCATCCTCCTTGGATACGAAACGGGGTTCTTTCCTACTTTGCTCCTCTTTTATGACCTTAATTATAACTTCGGTAATGCCGTAGAAGCCGGACTCCAACTCGGCTTTAACGACGCCGATGGATTCGGTCTCACTGAGTTTAATGCTATGCTTAAATCTTGCCTCTTCGACCTGGGTGAATCTTTCCCCCTCTTTGCTTATTTTAAACTCCGCGCCTCCGGAGATAAAATCCTTAAGAATTATGACGGCGACTCTAAGGAAATTATTAAGGTCGTTAACCCTCACGCCGATAATGGCACCGACTTTAAACTCGGTATTATCGCCCGCAACGGTAATGATTTCCTCGGGCTTGATAATCTCTTCTATTCTGTCGGCGCTGACTTTAATTACCTTACTGGCAGGGATTACGAGGATTTTAAAGATGACCAGAAAATGGCCGTTGGAGTTAATTTTAATCTCGAACAACACTTCCTCGACGATAATTTTAAACTCGGTCTCGAAAATCGCTTCTATTCCTGGCTTAACCGCGGCTGGTTCTTCGAAACTGTCCCTCAGGCTCAGATCGGCCTCGGCGGTCTCGCTTCTCTTATCCTCGGCGTCGCTATCCCTGTCTATTCGGGCAATAATTACCAGGTCTATGGCGGTCTTAATCTCCCTATCGACTTTTCTCCTGTACCTGAACCTGAACCTATACCTGAACCTGTCCCGATTCCTAAGGAGATTCCTAAGGACTTTGACCTCTTCGTTAGCTCCGTAGGTGAGTTTAAAGTCGAGGACGTTAAGTTTAGAGAGTACTTCCCACTCCTTAACTACGTCTTCTTTGAGAAAAACTCTTCCTCCCTCCCTTCCCGCTACGTCACTCTCTCTAAGGATGAGTTCTCTGCCTTTAAAGAGGCTGACCTCCAGAATGACCAGATGGTTATTTATGCTAATATCCTTAATGTTATCGGTAACCGCCTTGTTCAGAAACCTAATGTTAATGTCGAACTGCTCGGCTGTAATGATAATACCGATACTGAAAAAGGGAATACTAAACTTAGTAAGTCCCGCGCTGAAACGGTTAGGGATTACTTGGTTAATGTCTGCGGTATTGATGAAAAACGTATTAAGCTTTCTTCCCGTAACCTCCCCTCTAAACCTTCAAACGTTACTGATCCTCTCGGTATGGAGGAGAACCGCCGCGTCGAAATCCTCGTTAAGGATGAGTCCCTCCTCGCTCTGGTTGACCTCTCCAGGGAATATAAAACTGTTGACCCTGAGAAGATGGATATTAAACTCGGTCATAACTCCGACCGGGATATTGCTAAATGGGAGGTTAAAGCCGTTCAGAAGAATCGTACTCTCTTCGAAAAGAAATTCTCCGGTCCGCTTCCTTCTAATTATGAATGGGACCTCGCCAACACTATAAAAAATCAGCCGCTCGATGATTCTCCCGTTACGCTTTCTGTTAAGGCTACTGATGAATCCGGTAGGAATTCTACTCCTCACCATTCCACGCTTAAAGTCTCTTACTCCCAGCTTATTAAGTACGTTGAACGCGTTAGCCTCGTCTTGTTCGACTTCAATAGCAGCGAGGTCGGCTCCCGTAACCGCGACGCACTTATGAAACTTAAGGAGACTATCCGTCCTATGAGCAGGATTACTGTTAATGGCTATACCGACGTTATTGGTCAGGAAGATTATAACCAGAAACTCTCCGAGAGCAGGGCTAAAAGCGTTGGCTCTACTATGTCCTCCATGTTCACTATTAGCCAGAATAACCTTACAGTCCAGGGCCTCGGCGAAAAGGCTCCTATTTATACTAATGACCTCCCCGAAGGCAGATTCTATAACAGAACTTGCCAGGTTACTAATGAAACTTTATTAAGTAAATAATGAAAGAGGCGAAAAATGAAAAAGATTAAATATTTGTTGCTCCTGGCCGCCGTCTTCTCTGCTTCCTTCGTATTTGTCTCCTGCGAAAATGAGGACTACCCCTACTTTATTAAGGTCGTCCCTATCGTTGATTGCGCTACCAGACAAGCCGAAATCCCTGAAGATGCTACGGCTCAGAATGCCCCTACCGTCGGTACCGGTAATATTTCCCCTACCGGCGTCTTCACTAAGGATGAATGCCTCGTCTTCGTTAATCTCATCGGTATCATCGACCCCGTTACTAATCAGGCTGTCGAACTTAAGTATAATCAGAATGTCTGGCTTACTGAGGACGGCGTCCCTCAGGGTATGAAAGTCCTTAATCAGACTAACGTTACTTCTTCCGCTTTCGATATCGTCTTTATTATCGATAACTCCGGTAGTATGTACGAGGAGGCGGATACTATCTCCGCTAAAATCGCCGGCTTCGTTCAATATCTCCAGTCTAAGGGTATTGACCTTCGCGCCGGCGTCGTTGGCTATGACGAAAGTAGTCAGATCGACGGTGCCCTTAACCTTTCCGCAGGCTCTATGATTATTTCTTATATGACCGACCCGAATTATAGCGGTACTTACCGTACTAAACACTTCGCCGGTTCCGACTCCGCTCAGCTCGTCGCCCGTGCACTCACTCACCCTACCGAGTATGGCGAGAATGGCTGCGTCGCTATTGACTTCGCTGATAAATATTTCTCCTGGCGCGCTAACGGCACCCGCGTTTATATTAACTTTACTGATGAACCTCTCCAGTCTTCCGGTGCTTCCAGTAATTACTTCATTAGCAATTTCCTTCAGAACTGGACCTCCGCAAAGGGAAGTATTCATACTGTTTACAGCATCTCCTACTGGAATGGCACTGTCCCCGATACCGCTTCTATGTCCGGCTGGTGGTATGGTGGAGATGAAAGACCCTGGAAGCTCTCCGAAGGCACCGGTGGTACTACCAAGTTCATTCATCCCAATGCAAGCGATCTCGATTTGAATTCGCTCCCCGTTACCACTGCTATTGTCAACGCTTCCCAGTTGATCTTTGTATCCAAAGATCCCTCCAAAACTCACAACGTAGTTATCACCATTAAGGATGTGAATGTAGAGGGAAGGAAGGAGTATCTCAACCAAGGCTATTAGGGGGTACAGAAACTCACCTGCTGTTTATTACCGTTTACTCTTTAGTAAAATATATTTGATGGAGTGGTCAAACCCACTCCATTTTTTTTCCTCCTCTCCGCCGCTGCAGGATTTTGTTTTCTCACAAGGTTCATAGGCAAATGGAACAGTTTCACATCCCGATACATCGGGATAAACGGAGACCACAGAGAAAAACTTTATAAGTTTGTTTTACAATAAATGACCATCGTCCGATCTCCCGTTACAAACGTTATAAACGAATAAACAAATAAACAAATATCTTTTTCCGTATATTTCACCTAACAAATATTAACTTTTTGGAGTTACCCGATTGAAAATATTCCTTTACCTGGTTATCCTCTTCCTCCTCCTCCCGGAACTGCTTGCCTCCCCCCCGGGGGATAGCCTTACGGTTACCCTCCTCCCCGGCGGCAGGAATCTCATCGGTTTCCGCGGCAATCCCAAGGAAGCCAAACTCGGCGTCCTCCTCAATCCTGCTAACTCTAACCTTAAAGTCGATGTCGGCAGCTCCGTCGATTTGGTTATGTTCTCCTTCGATAACTCCATCCTTACCCTCGGTATCGACTTCTTCGCCTACGCCCTCTCAACCAATACCGATAAACTCCGTCTCCAGATTGACGCTATCGACGGTCTCTTCGGCGGTAACGCCACCTACCGCTATTCCAAAGGGGGAGAACACCTCTTCGCCCGTTTCCGCTTTGTCCATAATAGCGCCCACCTCGTCGATGGTAATTATCTTACTAACTCCTCCGCCGACTGGATAAAACCCGGAGGTCCTACTCCTTTTACCCGCGATTTTATTGAGGCTTACGCCGGACTTACTGCTAAAATTCTTAGCATTAACAGCCGCTCCTACGTCGGCTTTGAATATGCCACCCACTACCGCCCAGATGAACAGATCCGCCTCTTCCTTAACACCGGCTTTGAGCTTTATATAAGGGGCGATAATTGGAACTTGCTCGGTAGCAACCTCGATTTCTTCCTCTCCTACTTCGCCCAGATGAACGGTATTGAGGAGTATAGCCTCTCTAACCATTTCCAGACAGGCATTAAACTCGGTGGCTGGGATAAACAGGGGGTCTCCTTCTTTCTCTCTTATTTCGCCGGAAACGATTTCTTTAATCAGTACTACCGCCTAAGGGTCTCCCGCTTCGGAATCGGTTTCGAGGTCGAATATTAATTCCCCCTTCAACCTCTCACCGTACACCCCTTTTTATTGCCTCTCGTCAATTGCTTTTTTTTATAACTCCTGAATGTCTTATTTTTGCACTGCAATTTTATTAAATTCAGTTATTCGCAGAAAGCAGATTTTGGAAAAAGTTATTGAAATAAATAATCTTTATAAAAAATTTAAAAAGATTATGGCCGTGGATGACCTTAACGTCAATGTCTATCGCGGCGATGTGTTCGGTTTTCTCGGTCCTAACGGGGCTGGGAAGAGTACTACTATCAGAATGTTGATGACTCTCATTTTCCCCACCAGCGGCTCTGTGAAGGTCTTTGGTATGCCCCTCCACCAAAACCGGCACGCGATTTTAGCCCGCACCGGTGGCATTGTCGAAAAACCCGACCTCTATAATTATATGTCCGCCCGCAAAAATCTCGAAATGCTCGGCAGTATTTCCGGCAGGGAAATCCCTAAAAAAAGAATTGACGAGGTGCTCGAACTCGTCGGTCTTACCGACAGACAGAAGAGCCGCGTTAAAACTTTTTCCTTCGGTATGAAACAGCGCCTCGGTATCGCTCAGGCTCTGGTTCATGACCCCGAACTGATTATCCTCGATGAACCTACTACAGGGCTCGATCCCCAGGGTATGAAGGAAATCAGAGAACTGATTTTTTTCCTTAGCCGCGTTAAAAAGAAAACTATCTTCCTCTCTTCTCATATCCTCAGTGAGGTCGAACTCGTGGCTGACCGCATGATTATTATTGATAAGGGGAAAACTGTCGTCGAGGGCTATGTTAAAGAACTCCTCAAAACTCCCAGGGTTAGGGTGGACCTCGATACGGATGAACCGCAAAGGGCTTCCGACTTGATTAAAAATTCTCTCTGGAACTCCACCTTTGAAGGGGTTAAAGAAAATATTATTAGTCTGAATATGGAGAAAAATGCTATCCCCGAACTTAATAGATTCCTTATTCAAAATTCAATTAATGTCTTCGGCTTGACTCCTAAACGCTCCCTCGAGGAATATTTCCTTAATATTACTGAAAAGGGGGCTAAATGAAAAATCTCCTTTTCTTTGAATTGTATAAAATATTCCGCAAATGGCGCAGCTATATAGGCTTCTTCGCTATTACCGCCCTCGTCCTGATTATCGAGTTCTCTATCTACTACGAAGGGAATAAGTACCCCGGCTATCTTACCCGTAACCTCTCCGACTCTTTTTACTTTACCGGTAATCTCCTCAACGGCTATCTTATTTCTTACTACGTTATGATGCTCCTGGTGATTCATATCCCGTTTCTGCTTACTCTCGTTGCCGGGGATCTACTGGCAGGGGAGGCAACTATGGGTACTTACAGAATGCTCGTCTCCCGACCGGTCTCCCGCTTCAGAATTGTTACTGTCAAGTTCCTTGCCGGTCAGATTTACTCCCTCCTTATGCTCCTCTGGCTCGCTTTCTTGTGCCTCGGTCTGGGTACTGCACTCTTCGGTACGGGGGAGTTGATTGTCATGCAGGATATTATCACTGTCTTTGCCGCGAATGATGTCCTCTGGCGCTTTTTACCCGCTTATCTCCTCGCAGTCCTCTCTATGGGCGTCGTAGTTTCCCTCGCTTTCCTCTTCTCTTCCCTCGTCGAGAATGCTATCGGTCCCATTATTGCAACTATGGCCGTGCTCATTGTCTTTAATATCTTGTCCGTTATCGAGATTGACTTCTTTGCAGCTCTTAAACCTTATCTGTTTACTAGCTATGCCCAGGACTGGAAGCTCTTCTTTAATCCTGAACTCGATACTGCCGGAATTTTTAAGTCCGCTGCGGTTATGCTGTTCCATATTGTCCTCTTTTATTCTGTTACTTTGTTCGTTTTTACAAAGAAAGATATTTTATCATGAAAAAAAAAGTTAATATGAATTTTGGAAGTCCGGTCTTTTTTACCGTTCTGTTTTTTTTGATATCTTTCCTCCCACTGCCGCTTAATGGTCAGACGGACGGAAGGAAATTACTCGAGGATGTGAAACGTAATTTCGAACAGGTTAAGGATTACCGCGCCGATATGGATATCCGCGTGGATATCAATATGATTAAAGTCCCCGATACTAAAGTTAAATTGCTTTTTAAAGCCCCCGATAAGATGAGAATTGTCTCCGATAACTTCGCTATGCTCCCTAAGGAAGGACTTAATTTCTCCCCATCGACAATCCTGAAAGGGGATAATAGTATTATCTTCGAAAAGGAGGAAATTCACGCAGGTACCCGCATTGGCATTGTTAAGGTTATTCCCCTCGGCGGCGCTTCGGATATTGTCCTTTCTACTGTTAAGGTGGATATGGAAAGATTGCTGATCCTCCAGGTTGAGTCAACTACCCGAACTAAAGGCACTTTCGTGATTGATATGGACTATAATAAGTCGCTCACTCCTTTCCCCCTCCCTTCAAAAATGGCCTTTAAATTCGATATGTCCAGACAATCTGTTATGCAGGGTTTCGGTAATGACCAATCACGCAAAAAGGAAAATGAAAAAAAGAATAAACGTAAACCATCAGAGGGAACTATTAAAATCACTTATTCCGGATATGTCGTGAATAAAGGAATTCCCGATTCTGAATTTATCGAAAAAGAGGAAAAAAAATGAAATACCCCGTATTATTTGCAGGCTTGTTTTTGCTTTGTGTTACCCCCCTTATCCCCCAATCGCTGGATGTTATGGAAGTGGTTGAGGATGAATGGCAGATTATCGCGGAGAATTGTGACTTCCCCGAGGGTCCGGCTTTCGACGGTCAGCGGAATTTGTATTTCTCTAATTGCTACGGCAGATGGATTGCTAAATGGGACAGCGAAACTACCACGGTTTTTCTTGATTTCAAACACGATACTTCCGTGGTTAACCGGACTAACGGACTCGCGTTCAAAGACGGCTTTTTGTATGCTTGTGAGTATGGCAACGGTTCGATTGTTAAAATTGATGAGAATGCTAATGCGGAAATCCTCGCTTCCGGTTTCCGGGGGGTTAGATTCAACCGCCCCAATGATCTGGTATTCGACAAAAATGGAATACTCTGGTTTTCCGATCCCAAAAGTTACAACCGGGAAATCCTCGATGGCAGACTCTTCCGTCTCGATCCAGAATCCGGTGAAGTTGAGCTTATGTTCAGCGGTCTCGGATTCCCGAATGGTTTGAATTTCTCCCCTGATGGAAAGTATTTATACCTTTCCGAGTCCGCCTTCCAGCGGGTATTAAAATTTGAAATGAGGGCGGATGGCACCCTTGCCGCTCCCAAAGTACTGGTAGAACTCCCCGGAGGTGATCCTGATGGTATTGAAGTTGATCAGGATAGTAATCTTTACATCGCTCATTTTGGTGGAAAAGCAATTTACAAAGTCTCTCCGGAAGGGGAGTTACTGATCAAATTTTCCACCCCGGGAAAAAAACCCAGCAATGTGGAATTAATAAAAGGGAGGCTATTTATAACCGAATGTGAAAGAAACAAACTTTACAGCATCCAAACAAAATAACATTCATATTTCCCCGAATACCCCCTCCCTCCTTCGACTAAGTCAGATTTCTAAAGGGAGGGACGGGGAGGGTTAAAAACAATAAATGACTTCGACGGGTCGAAATGACGATTAATGACGGCGCAGCCTAATGACCACTTAACCCCTCACCTGTCCCGCTTGCGGGAACAAATAACCCTTTTTATCTTTCCCCCAAAATTGTTATATTTCCCATTAATTTAAAAAAATTTAACGACATGAAACATATATTCTTCTTTTTACTTATTCCCCTTATTTTCACCTACTCACAGGAGAACACCATGCACAAAACCGACTCGCTCCTAAGCGAAATAAAATTGAGATACGCCCCCGATAAACGCGTAGCCCTCTTCAACGTTACCCTCTCCGATTCCACCGGTGAACTTATCGCACGCGGCGAAACCAATCTCCCCGAGGCAAAAGCTGAACTGCTCAAAAAATTAAAATCCAACTCAATAATTTTTAAGGACAGCATAAAACTCCTCCCCGACGAAAGTCTCAAAGGCTTGACCAAAGGAATTATCAATCTCTCCGTCGCCAACCTCCGCACTAAACCGGGTCATTCCGAGGAAATGGCTACCCAGGCGCTCCTCGGCACTGTCGTCAACGTCCTCAAAAAACATCGCGGTTATTACCTCGTGCAGACTCCCGATAACTACATCGCATACGTGGATGATGAGGGAGTGGAGGGGGTTACTCCTGAAAAAGCGGATGAGTGGATTAATAGTCAGAAAATTATTTATACTCACGTCTACGGCGTGGCTTACGAAGGTCCTTCCGATAATTCCCCTACCGTTAGCGATCTCGTTATTGGCAATATCCTCAGACTCGAGGAATCCCCCCTCCACAAAGGCTTGTTCTTTAAGGTGAGCTTCCCCGACGGAAGAATCGCTTATGTGAAGAAAGCCGAGGCACAGGTCTTCGCCGACTGGCTTAAGAATGTTAATCCTACCCCCGAAAATATTCTCACTACCGCACGCCTCTTCATGGGCGTTCCTTACCTCTGGGGTGGTACTTCATCGAAGGGTCTGGATTGCAGCGGATTTACGAAAACTGTCTATTTCCTCAATGGTATTATTCTCGAAAGGGATGCCTCCCAGCAGGTTAACAATGGCGATTTTGTCGTCGAGGGGGTGGACGTTGCCAAACTTCAGCCCGGAGACCTTCTCTTCTTCGGCTCTCGGGCTACTGAGGAAAGAAAAGAGAGAATCACCCACGTCGCTATTTATATCGGTAATTCGGAATATATTCATGCCTCGGGAAGGGTTAAGATTAATAGCCTCGATCCCGCCGCCGGCAATTTTGCGAAACACAGATACGAAACCCTAATTCGTGCAAAAAGGGTTTTATCCTCTCTCTCGAAAAACAGAATTCAATTAATTAAAGAAAATAAATCTTATTAGGAGAAAATTCATATGGCACAGAACAGACGCGATTTTCTTAAAACTTCGGGATTACTTGCCGGCGCTGCTTTGGCAGGTATCCCTAACTCTATTTATAGTAAACCAAATATTAATTTTACAAAGGTCGGCAAAATGAAATTAACTTTTAAACCCTATGACTTGACTTTGAAACATGCTTTCACTATCGCAACCAGCACCCGTACTACTACTCCCGTTATGCTTACGGAAATTGAGTACGAAGGTGTGGTCGGATACGGAGAGGCAAGTATGCCTCCCTATTTGGGAGAGTCCCAGGCTTCTGCTGCGGAATTCCTCGGTAAGGTCAATCTCGAACAGTTCCCGGATCCTTTCGATATGGAAAATATTCTTGATTATGTGGATAAGATCGCTGAAAAAAATCCCGCCGCTAAGGCTTCCGTCGATATCGCTCTCCACGATCTCGTCGGTAAACTCATGAATCAACCATGGTACAAGATCTGGGGCTATGATAAATACAGGACTCCCTACACTAGCTTTACTATCGGAATTGATACTCCCGAAGTGGTCAGACAAAAAGTCAGGGAAGCCGATATATATAAGATCCTTAAAGTTAAACTCGGTCGCGACAACGATAAGCAGATGATCGAGACTATCCGCGAAATTACCGATAAACCCATCTGTGTGGATGCAAATCAGGGCTGGACGGACAGGGTTAAGGCGCTCGATATGGCCTACTGGCTTAAGGAAAAAGGTATTACTTTTATCGAACAGGCTATGCCTAAGGAAAATATTGACGGTAATGCCTGGCTTACGGAAAATTCTCCCCTCCCTACTTTCGGTGATGAATCTGTTCAGCGTCTCCCAGATGTTATTAAGGCGCATAAGGTCTATTCCGGTATCAATATTAAACTTATGAAAAGTACCGGTATGCGCGAAGCTCACAAGATGCTTACTCTTGCCAGAGGTCTCGGTATGAAGGTTATGCTCGGCTGCATGACCGAAACTTCCTGCGCTATCTCTGCTGCCTCCCACCTCTCACCAATGGTCGACTTTGCGGATCTCGACGGCGCAGTCCTGATTAGTAACGACTGCTTTAACGGTACTACTATTGAGGATGGTAAAATATCTTTGACCGATAGACCCGGAATCGGAGCAATAAAAAAATAACCCGCATCAATTGCGGACGCTTATATTATTATAATTTTTTAAGAACCAGGAATAAAAGAATGAATAAATTTGCAATTTTGTTGATTGGAGTGCTTTTGATGAGCAGTAGTCTTTTGAATGCCGCACAGGGGGATAATGTCTTCCCCTATAAAACCCATTACGTTACACTCGATAATGGCTTGAAAGCAATTTTAATTCCGGTGGATAGCCCCGGTTTGGTCGCCTACTATTCAGTCGTCAGAACCGGCAGCAGGGATGAATGGGAGGATGGTAAATCCGGCTTCGCTCACTTCTTCGAACATATGATGTTCAGGGGTACCGACAGATTCCCCGGGAATGTTTACGATAGCATCGTGACTAGTATCGGCGCGGATGCTAATGCCTACACGAGCGATGACCTGACTGTCTATCACCTTAATTTCGCTTCCGAAGACCTTGAAACGGTTATGGATATTGAGTCGGATAGATTCAGGAATCTTAAATACTCACTCGAACAGTTTCAGACTGAGTCCGGCGCTGTCTACGGTGAGTACCGCAAGGGCAGAACCAGTCCCTGGTCGGTTGCTATCGAAGCTCTCAGAGACTTGGCTTTCGAAAAACATACGTATAAGCATACTACCATCGGCTTCGAACGGGATGTTAAGGATATGCCGAATCTTTATGATTATAGCATTAGCTTTTATAACCGCTACTACCGCCCGGAAAATGTTGTCCTGCTGATTGTCGGCGATTTCGACGTTAAAAAGACGGAAACTATGATAAGAAGGTTTTATTCCCCCTGGCAGAAGGGCTACACTTTGCCAAAAATTATTCCCGAACCGGAACAGACAAACCCTAAAAACCGGGAAATTCAATATGAAGGCAGAACTCTTCCCCTGGTGATCATGAGCTTTAAGAATGATGCCTTCGATCCCGCAAACCTGAAGTCCCTTGCTACTTATCCACTTGCCGAACTTGCTTTTGGCGAAACTAGCGAACTTTATAAGAAACTTGTTCTTAACGAGCAGAAGGTGCAATTCATTTCCCCAGACCCCGGTATGGCTCGCGATCCTTACCTCTTCTCTGTTTACGCTATGGTGAATGATGAGAAGGATATCGATTACGTGATCTCTGAAATTAATAAAACTATTACGGAGTTTCAGCTTTCCCCCGTCACAACTGAACAGCTTAATGACCTCATAAGCCGCGAAAAGTATTCTTTCCTGATGTCCCTTGATTCCCCCGACGGTATCGCCTCCTCACTTCCGCAGTATATTACCCTCACCGGCGATATTAAAGTGATCGACGAGATGTTTAATAATTATCAGCAGATTACCCCCGAAACAATTATGAGCGCGGCAAAATATTATTTTACCCCCGAAAGAAGTACTACCCTGATCCTGAGAGGTGCAAAATGAGAACACTCCTTTTTTTATCGCTTCTTCTTATAAGTTTAACTTTTTCAAATAACGCTTCCGAGGGTATGATGAATTATGATCCGGATAAAACGGTCTTGCTGGAAAGCAGTCAGGAACCGGTTATTTCTTTTAAAATTTGGTTTAAAAGCGGTTCGCAGGATGATCCCTCCGGTAAAGAAGGACTCGCTTACTTTACCGCAAGAATGCTCTCGGAAGGAGGTACGCTTAATAATTCCTACGAGCAGATCCTCCTCAAACTCTTCCCCTTCGCCGCCTCTTATTATGCTTCCGCCGGTACGGAGATGACTATCTTCGGAGGCAGGATCCATAAGGATAATCTCGGCGAATTCTACAAGTTGTTCATTGACCAGCTGCTTAATCCCGCTTTCAGCCAGGATGCTTTTGCACGAATCAAGGAGAATACCCTGAACTACCTCAAGACTACTCTCAAATACAGCAGCGATGAGGAACTCGGGAAAGCGGTTCTCTATAATAAAATTTTCAGAGGCACGGGTTACGGACATATCTCATCGGGAACTATTTCAAGTGTTGAAAGCATAACTATTGAGGATGTTAAACAGTTTTTCAAAAAGTACTATAACCGTAATAACTTTGTGCTTGGATTAGCCGGCGGCTTTGAGAAGGATTTCCCCGCTAAAGTCTTTAGCGACCTGCAGAAACTTTCTGACGGAAAGGAAAGTATTGTAAAAGCTCCCGAACCAAAACCCGTTAAGGGACTGAATGTTACTATTGTGAATAAGAAATCAAACGCAACGGCTATCTCCATCGGTTTCCCGATTGATTTATTAAGGGGCAGCAGGGAATGGTATGCTCTCGCAATTGCTAACTCTTACTTTGGAGAGCACAGGAATTCCAGCTCCCATTTGTATCAGGTGATCAGGGAAGCCAGGGGCTTGAATTATGGCGATTATAGCTATATTGAGCATTTCCCGAACGGCGGTAGGTTCCAGATGCCCATGCCCAATGCCCCCCGTAAGAAACAGATCTTTGAAATATGGATTCGTCCCGTCCCGAATGAAACTAAACATTTTTCCCTCAGAGCTGCCCTCAGAGAACTTCGCAAAATCGTTGACGGTGGATTGTCTCAGGAACAGTTCGACCTTACCAGAAACTTTCTGAAAAAATATGTACTCCATTACGCTCCCGATATGAACACCCGTCTCGGTTATGCCCTCGACGATAAATTCTACGGCATGAAGGAAAGCCATCTTGCCTTGTTCAGAAAAATGATGGACCAGCTTACTCTGGAAGACGTAAATAAGGCAATTAAAAAATATCTTCAGTATGACAATATGGAGATCGTGATGATTACCGACGAGGATAAGCCTTTGAAAGATGCCCTCGTTACCAACGCCCCCTCTCCTATTTCTTATGCAACTCCTAAACCAGATACCGTGCTTGAGGAGGATAAGGAAATAATAAACTACAAATTGCAAATTTCCGGGGATAAAGTTGAATTTCTGACTCTGGACGAGTTGTTTAAATAGTAAATATTTGAAAGAAAAAGACATGAAACTATTCGTAAAATCGGGTTACCTTATTTTGCTGTTGCTGCTGGTATTTACCGGATGCACCGCCGGCGTGAGTTCTGAGGTCTTTATCAGAGTGAATCAGGTCGGTTTCCTCCCCGGTGATGTTAAATCGGCTATTGTCTTTTCTACCACAAGTCTCGACGGTCAGACTTTTAAGATATTTAACGAAAAAAATAATGCCGTTTTTCAGGGCAAGCTCTCCTCTAATGCCGGCAAGTGGGGTAACTTTCCATTTAATTACCGCATTGACTTCTCGGAAGTGCGTACTAATGGATCTTATCACATAGAAGTGTCGAAAACAAAATCTCTGAGGTTCAGAGTTGGAACTAATGTGTATAAGGGGGTGGTGGACTCCCTCCTGAAATTCCTTAAAGTCCAGAGATGCGGCGCTACAAATCCTATTTTGCACGAGGTTTGCCATATTTACGATTCTCCCATAGTGATAGGTGACAGGAATATCAGCAAAGTTGACGTGACCGGGGGTTGGCATGATGCAGGGGACTATATTAAATTTCTTTCTACTACCGCCCTCACTACTTACATGCTTTTGTTTAGTTATGATTTTGACAGCTTCAAGTTCGGGTTTGATAATAATAAGGACGGTGTCCCCGATATTCTGGAAGAGGCTAAGATCGGTATTGACTGGCTACTTAGATGCAATTACGCTCCCGGCAAACTTATTAACCAGGTAGGGGATTTGAAAGACCATACAGTCGGCTGGCGCTTGCCTGAAAATGATCCCCTTAAATATGAAAGACCCGCTATTTCCAGCATCGGGAAAAATCAGGTGGGTATCTATGTTGCGGTGATGTCCCTTGCTGCTAAGATCTGGCGACAGAAATTCCTCGATACTGAGTTTTCTAAAAAGTGCCTGAATGCGGCAGAAAATATTTATGCTGTGAGAAACAGCGTCCCGGATGTCGATTCCGCTTATACGGGTATGTATGCGGAAAGTAATTTCAACGGCAGAATGGCTTTGGGTGCCGTCGAATTGTATAACACTACCAGAGGCAGTCAGTTTTTATCCGAGGCGATTACTTATGGAGACAAGGCAGGCGCCGATTACTGGTGGAGTTGGGGAGATATTAATGGATTGGTTCATTACAGGCTTGCACAGCATATGCCCAGATTCAAAGATTATTTATACCAGAATTTATACGCCTTCAATCTTAATAAGGATTCAACGATTTACGGGGAAGCTACTGCGTTTACCTGGGGCACAACTAATACTCTCCTCGGTGTAACTCTCCAGTCAATCCTATGGAAAAGACTTAACAGCGGAAATGCGTTTGATTCACTTGCAGCTTATCAGCGCGATTATGTCCTCGGTAAAAATCCGTGGGGGATTTCTTTCATTTACAATATTGGAAGCAGAACGGTACGCCAGATGCATCATCAGGTGTCTCATTTCCGTAACAATTACTTGCCCGGTGGTATCTCCGCAGGTCCTGCTCCCAGAGAACTGTTAAAAAATTATCAGATTAACCGAACTAATAACGCCTTAAATCGGTTTAATTCTCAGGAGGTCCTCTATTTTGACGACCGGGAGGATTATTTATCCAATGAGCCAACCATTGTGACTAACGCTACGGCGATTTTCGTTTTCGGCTGGCTCGGGAATTAATTATGTAACTTTTTGAGGCATTTTTTTTGGTTTGTCTCAAAATGAGACAAATTTTATATTAGAATAGTTAATTTTTAACCATTTTAAGTCATTTCGGGTGGTATGATTTTTGAGCATTATGAAGTGTATAACAATATTAAAAGACGATGAAAAAGAAAATTAACTCAATCAATTCAGGTATCTCACTTGTTGACAAAGCATGGGGAGGTTTCTATCGTGGCGGTACCTATATTCTCTTGGGGCAAAAGAAGAGCGGTAAAACCCTTCTTGGGCTTCAGTATGCCTGCGAAAGCGCTAAGGCAGGCGAGGTTTGTCTCTATTTCACTAGTATGAGACCTAAAGACCTAATGATTCACGCTGCTTCCATGGACTTCGATTTGCAGCACTACATGAATCAGAACCTGATTATCGTTGTCAGGGTTGCACCTCCTACAGATATTTATGAGGTCGGGACTCCTGATAATTTCCTGGTTGAATACCTGAACGATATTGTGACCGTGGTTGAACAATATTTGCCTCACCGGCTTATCTTTGACGAACTTACTCATTTCGTGGGTTTCGAGAATATTACTCTTCTGCAGCAGACTTTTTTACAGGTCGTTGAGCGCATCGAAGAGAAAAACGTTACAAGTCTTTTAATCTTTGCTGAACCCGCTACACAATTTGCCCAGATGATTATCGATTCCATTGTCCAGTACTCTACGGCAGTTATTTATCTGCAGAAAAAAACTCTGGATGAATCTGGCGGTTATAACGGCGGAAAAGCCACTATTACACCGAATATTGGTCATACGGAGGGTCAGTTTACTTCGGACTATGTGGTTGAACCCTACAAAGGAGTGACGTTCAGTTATGACAATGTACCCCCTAAAAAGTTCTCTAATCCTTTTGAAGTGGTAAAAGAAGAAATTCCTGAAACGCAAAAACCCAAAAGCAAGAGCAGGTCCGATCTTGGCAAGTATAAACCGCTGACCAATATTGATGAGGTTCCGGACAGATTCTCTCTCACTAATTTCTACGACATTTCCGAGTTTAAGCTGATCTTAAATAACAAAATTGCACTCTTCAAAAGTACCGGTGAACCTTTTTCCCTTATTTCACTGAGACTCGACCCAAATGCCGAGAAAGAGAAAATTTTGACCATTAACCAGCTACAGAATACCGTAAGATTATCTACGGATAAGAAAGATAAAATTTGCGTTATTGAAAATAATATTTTAATTTTGTTAAGTAGAAATGAAGAAAAATCTCTGAACATGCTGGTTTCCAAGATGAGAAGCAATCTTCCTTTCACGGATCCAAAATTTGTTGAGGTAGTGATGCAGAATATTTTTGCATTCACTTATGAAGTAAACAATAGCGTAAAGAATGCAGATTCAATTTTTGAAGAAATTCTGGAAGATGAGCGACACTGAAGAAAGTGATTGCTTATGAGTACCGGCACGTTACGGTATTTATTAATTTTTCTCTTTTTCAGTATTCAGCTTTTCCCTCAGGCGGGGAGTGAATCCCTTAAAGCCGAAGCCCAGAAACAGATGGCTCTGGGGCGCTATGGTGAGGCTATTGAACTGATTAACAAATATATTACCGCGAACCCCCAGAAAGCTGACGGTTATAATATAAGAGGACTTTGCTACGAGAAAAGAAATCAACTCGAGTTAGCTGTCTATGATTTTAGAAATGCCCGCAAACTTGCCCCCAATAATAAAGAAATAGCGAATAACCTCGCCAGAGCTACTCAAACCTGGTATGACCAGCTCTACCTGAAAATAGAAGGACACAGAAGGGAAATTGCCATAGATCCCGGAAAAGCAGTTAATTATCTGGAGATTGGTAAGTGCTACAAAAATTTAGGGCAGTGGGGGCTTGCCGAAGAATGGTATGATGAGTATATTAAGCGGGAAGCTCCAAGCGCTGATGAGGTGATAAGATATACAGAGATACTCGCAAAAAATAACCACATTGAAAAAGGGGAAAAAATACTCAAAGAATACGTCGAAAAATATCCAAAAGATCACCGACTTTGGAGCAGATATGGTTATTTTACCCTTTGGCTGGGAAAAACTAAAATAGCCATTGAGGCATTTGAAACTGCTTTACAACTCAGACCATTTTTCCTTGAGGCTGAGGATGGATTGCGTCAAGCCCAGGGAAAGAGCTACGTCTATTCGATTAATGACACATCATATAATGCACGGGTTAGTGTACAGGGAAAAACAGAATTAATCAAACCCCCGGTACCACAGGAATATGCGATTGATAAATATTACAGGATGCTGAAAAATAATCCTGATGACAACGAAACAAGGTTTAAACTCATTGAGGAACTTAAGAAAGTTAAACGCTACGAAGAGGCATATCAGCAGCTTGAACTTCTTGCAGATGAATATAGTGGGCAGGAGAGATTTGATGGATTGCTGACTGAAGTTGTTGCGGCTAGGGACAGCCTGAACCAGGAAAAGGTCACTGTGGCACGTGAAGAATTTGAAAGAGATCCCGATAATAAATCGAGCTTGTTAAAATTAGTTGAGTCATTGAACAGAGTTAGTTTGTTCGATGAATCCATGGCAGCATTATCTTCCTACTTTGACCAGCATCCGGATGAACAGGATCTGGACCTCAGATTTAATTATGCCCAGACATCCGCTTGGAATAAGGGGTATAATGTTGCAGAGGAACAACTTGCATATATTCTTGACAAAGATCCCGATAACCTGAAATTTAAATTACTGGGAGCACAGTTATCCGCTTGGACAGAACAGAATCTCGACAGGGGTACTGAGTTTACTCAGGATATTTTAGCGAAACAACCTAACAATTTTGACGCTATTTTGGCAGCGGGTCTTATTGAGGTTCATAAGAAAAATTTCGACGGCGCATCGGCATTCGTTGAACAGGCGAGAAGTATTAGACCAAAATCAAATGATCTTTCCACTCTGGAATTAAGAATTGAATTTGAAAAAATGCGCTTCGAAGAAGAGAAACTTCGTGAGATCCTTGAAGAAGGACAAAGTTTACTGGAAAACGGGGATTGCGAAGGCGCTAAGGCGAAATATGATGAGTATATGTCTCTAACTCCGGAAAATAGACTGGTTCAAAAAGAGTATGCCGATATTTTGGTCTGTTTGAAGGACTTTGACAGGGCTATAGAAATATATACTAATTTAATAGACCAGGAATACGAGTTTGACTATGATTTTGAGCGGGCTAAAGTATACCTCTATAAAGGAGATTCGCTTAAAGCTGTTGAGGAATTGCAAAGACTGAGAGTGGAACAACCCGATAATTTCCTGCTTAATCTTTTTCTTGGAGATGCTTATCAGCAAGTTGGAAAATACAAACTGGCAAGGGAAACTTTTGAAGGGATGCAGTCAATGGATCTGGATTCAACGCAAAGAGCACTTGTTGATCAAAGAATTAGTTGGCTTCCAGTTACAGGAGTGGTCTCTTTTATAAAGAATTTTCCAACTTACTTGTTTTTATACCCTTACTATGCCTATTTTGATGACAACACGGAGTTCGGACTTCAACAATACGGATTAAAAGCAGAACTTGGTTTGCTTACGTGGATGTCCGTTGGCGCAGGTTATAGCAAAGGTCAGTACAGAGGCACCCTTGCTTCAAATCTTCAGAATAGCATTAGTTATACAACTGTTACAACCGGACTGTACATAAATATTGCTAATTTAGTATCTGTGGGAGGCAATATTGGCTCAAAGCTTTTTTCGGATAACATAAAGCGAGAAGTAATGGATTTCTTTGCCCGTTCAGAGAAAGACAGCCTTTATTATTTGTCACTCGGTTGGAATAAATCAGATGCTACGGAGATACTTTATTCCAAGCAACTTATATTTTCAAACCTTAATGCGGAAATGTATTCTTTCAGTGGTTGGTATCTTCACAACCTGCTGTGGAAAGTTTTAGCAAATTATAAAATGATAAATGTAGGCGACGGGAACAAAGGGGAAATATACGACTTGAGAGTTGGAAGGTACTGGGGAGAGGGAATTATTGCAGGTTATGAATATGCAGTGACCAATTTTATTAGAAGATCCACTCTTTACTTCTCACCGCAAAATTTTGAAACTCACTCCGTCTGGGGTGAGTACGATGCTCTGAAGGATGAAGATTATTCCTTGATTCTAGGAGGAAAAATAGGGTTGATTCCGGAGAGCAATTACATACTTTCAGACTTTTTCATAACTTATAAAACACTTCTGATAAAAAATTTATCTTTACAAGCGACCGGGAGACTGGGAAGGACTTTCAGAGAAAATACATCTTATAAATCCCGCGCCTTGCAAATACAATTAATGTGGGGTTTGTAGATAGTTTTGTTTCATTTTGAGACAAATTTCTTCAATAATCTCAAATTGAGACAAAATTTTATTCCCGGAACTTATTTGCCCGGAAATTTATTCTCAGATAAGTGATCAAGATATAAATAATGCCTCGTAAAAGAGGTGTTTTTTTCGTAATTTTGCGTAGATAATAGCAAATATTTTTTATATTTTATACTCTTTCTCTAATGTGTGTAATTTTGATTTTTAATTTGACCAGAATGAAAATATCTGCATTATGGCATTATTTTTGCACTATGTTTTATAATTAATGGTAAAAAATGAGTAAAAAAGAGAGAATACGAAAGACACTACTAACACTTGCGAACACGCAAGTGGGCCATGTGGACTATGATGAAAAAAAGAGAAAGATCATAAAAAGAATGATTACCTCAGGTATGACTTCTTTTTTGATGATATTAATAATATACTTTTCTCTCCCGTACACAATGTTTAATATGGGCTCGCTTTTTGAGTATTCCACTCTTGTGTCATTATTCCTCTTTTTAATTGTTCTCCTTTTCAGATACTTTATTTTACTGGTATTGGCTTATTTATACCTGAATGAGTACACATTCAAATCTGCGGAAGGTTTTTATCCATTCGTTTCTATTATTGTACCAGTTTATAATGAAGGGAAAGTGCTTGCCGATTCAATCTATTCGTTGTTAAAACTTGATTATTCAAATTATGAGATTATTATTGTGAATGATGGGTCTACTGACGATACTTTTGATGTTGGGAAGGAACTTGTAGGCTATCAGAGGGGGAAGTACAACGATGTAAAAGTATCTATGATAAATAAACCAAACGGTGGCAAAGCAAAAGCATTGAATGCCGGGATAAGTTACAGCAATTCCGATCTTGTATTATGTATGGATGGAGACTCCACACTAAGCGAGGAAACTTTAAAAGTTGCAGTAAGACACTTTGCTGACCCTGCTATAGGAGCAGTTGCGGGTAATGTGAAGGTGCTGAACAGGAAGAAGTTGTTTACTGATTTGCAGGCGCTTGAATATATTGAGGGATTAAACATGGCTCGCGCAGCACAGAGTTTTACACGCCTTGTTAATATTATCCCTGGACCAATTGGGATATTCAGAAAGAAAGCAATTGAGGATGCGGGTTATTATAGTAGTGATACATTTGCAGAAGATGCGGATCTGACTTTGAAAGTACTTGCGAGTGGATGGAAGATATATTATGAACCGCTTGCCATTTCTTATACTGAAGCTCCTGTAAAATTGCATCAGCTTCTTAAACAAAGATATCGCTGGACAAGAGGAATATTGCAGGCAATCAGAAAGCACCAGAAACTACTCGTGAATCCCTCCATTAATTTTGGAGTTACAGTCATATTATGGATGATGTTCTATGAGGCATTTATATGGCCTATTATGGACATTTTTGCAAATCTGTTCTTTATCTTCGTTGCGTTGATTTACGGGTTTTCATCACTGCTCTTTTTCTGGTGGGCCGGATTAGCATTGTTGGATATGACTACCGCACTGTATTGTGTCGCAGTGGAAAAAGAAGAAGTGAGATTAGTGCCCTATGCTCTAATATACAGATTGTTTTTCATTTTAACAATTGACGTTTGTAAAGTGATGTCCCTGATAGAAGAATTCCTTGGGTTTGAGATGACCTGGGGAAAACTGGAGAGAATCGGACTATCTCAAACTGGAAAGAAATAATATTCGGAGAAGAAAATGGAATTAATACCAATTTTAGCTACAATCATTTTAGTATCAACCATAAGCACATTTATTCTGGCTATCGGTGCTTATATACTTTATAAGGTCAGGGAGCGAAGAGGAAGACAAGTAGCGGTTCCGCAACCAGATAAGATTCAGGCTGAGTTGCTTACTCCGGAAGCTCAGGAAAGAGGTTTAACCCAGGAGGCAGGAATGCAAGCCGGGCAGATTGTTTACGAACAACCGATTGTTCCAGAGCCCCAGGAACCGATATTTGTTCAGCATAGAGCAACTATTCCTCAACCTGTACAGACAAGATTTACACCCTCACAGCAGTATGTGGCTCAAAAGCAGGATCAGCAACAACCCGTGAAGCAACAAACCAGTTCAAAAACAGCTGAGCAGAAATTTTTGAAAATAACTTCCGAAGGATATGTTCCCTTAAAGGACAATAAGAAAGATGCTGGAGCATTAAAGTGGAGATAAATCCGGTTGTAACGAATACCCAAGCACCTCAAAAGACCAAGGAAAAGAAAGTCCGAAAGCGGACTTCCATGTCAATAAACGGGTTAACTCTTTTTATTATTGGTGCAGTATTTGTTGTTCTTTCATTTTTAACTTTCCAGTTGGTTATGAAGGGAGTTTACGGGTCATTCAGTCTTACTAAGACAATACCTTCGCTGGAATATGTAAATAACATGTTCGGGAAGAAGTATGTTGAAGTTGCGATACTTAATTCAAAGTACACTGAAAACAGACAACCGGCAGGAAGCACATGGTTGTCAGACAACATTATCACCTGGCAGAGGTTTCTTGATAATATTAAAGTAGAATATGATATTATCGGAGATTTAGACCTCGAGGAAGGAAGACACTGGAAGTATTCGATGCTTATACTGCCAGGGTCGCAAGCATTAAGTGACAATGAATTAGTGGCAATCAAAAAATTTATTGACAGGGGTGGCTCCGTTTTTGCAACGGGGGGAACGGCATCCTATTCAGCAGATGGCAAGTGGCGTGGCTGGCAATTCTTAACTGAGATATTTGGGGTAAAGTTCATAAAAGATTTCAAGAATGAAGAGTTACAGACCCATCTTCACACTCTAAGAGGTAACTTACCTTTAACAGCAAATATTCCTACCGGTTACCCAATGAAGATTGCTACCTGGGACAGACCTATAGCAGTAGAAGTTTTAGAACCCAGGACTACTCAGGTGAGTTTCTGGTACAATTATCGTCAAGATTCAGGACTGGTTCGAGAAGAAGTCAGGAAGTCAGCCGGAATTATTAACGGGACTTACGGAAGGGGCCGGTTTATCTGGTTTGGGTTTGAGCTTAATGCAGTAATTGGTGTTCAGGAGGACTTTGTGGTATTTGACAGACTGTTTCAGAATGGAATGGCATGGTTGAATTACAAAAATATCGGATACATAAAAGACTGGCCTGGTAATTATGAAGCGGCTGCAATCATTGTACCTCAATTGACTGAAGAAATTGATAATATAAACAATTTATTACCAATATTGGGCGCTAATGGGGTAAGGGCGGATTTCATGATTGACCCCGGACTTGTGAGTTCGCGTCCGGATCTTGTGACGCGAATAATGAATTATGGGAATCTTGGGGCAATAATTGATATTGGCTATCTGCAGTTCATAAGTGATACATCGAGTAAACTTGACGATTATAAAACTCAATCGGGAAGGATTGAGGATGTAAAGAAACTAAAACTCGGAGATCAAAAGTCAATTTTCAAAGGTATGATCCCAACTTATGGTCTTTTTGATGACAATACTGTTACTGCTCTGGTAAATAACAGGTTTTATTATGTTATGACAGATTCATTGACGGATAGATCAGTTCCGAGAACAATTATCAAAGGGGACAGACCAATTATTTCAATCACAAAAACAGCAAGGGATGATTTCAGAGTGATAAGAGATTTGGGATTAACGGAACCTGAGTTCCAGTTATATACATATAAAGAGGATGTGGACCGTGTGTTGTTTGAGGGGGGATTGTATGTATTCAAACTTCATACCGAACATCAGTGCAAAGCTCAATATGTTCAGGTTGTCTCAGAATTAATTAAGTACATGAAGTCGAAGAATATCTGGGTGACTAATGCAATGGACATTTATAATTGGTGGGTGAGAAAGAATAAAATTGAAATGAGGGTGGATTTCCGAAGCAATACCAGAATGGCGGTAACAGTTTCGAATCCAGGATACGAATACTTAAATGAATTCCTGGTAAATATTAATTTACAGAGACCAGCCAAAAACATAAGGATAACTGCGGAAATTATAGGCACAGAAATTCCTAATTTCACTTATGATGAACAAAACAAGATCCTCTATCTATCTATCAAGAACTTAAAACCTGGCAAATCGCGTATTTACTACATTGATTATGATGTGGTTAAAGAGAATTTATTATAATTCAATTTAATAAAATGAGTACGCTCGCGATAAATTATTTTCAAGATATACTTGGAGCCTTTAAGGCCCCTGCACTAATAACTGACTCCTTGGGAAAGGTGGCTTTGTTTAATGGTGGAGCCAGGGAGATTATAAGGGATTTGAGGGAAGGTGTGAGTATTGAGGAGATTTTTGATCTTGAAAGTTTAAAGAAGGTCGAATCTTCTATCGAAAGGAGCAGAGTATCTAAGAAAAAGGAAGAAGATATTGTTGATCTTCTTTTACCAGATGGAAGTCTTACAAAATATGAAGTTGGAGCATTATTTCTGCTGGGTGAATCGGGAGAATATTTTATTATAACTTTCGAAAGTTCAGGAGTTTTTAATAAACCGGGGCGGGCAAATAAGTTCAGAATTCTGCTGTCCGAACAAGAAGTAGAGAGATACGGGGGTACGATAAAGCAGCTTATTGGTAAGGTTGAAAACTCTTTTCCATTTACGATTCTGGGAAGGGAAGAGTTCCAGAAAGAGATTGACTCGACTTCGTTATTATTTTGGATGCTGGATCCGGATAATTTATTTATTATAGCAAATGAAAATCTTACGAAGACTTTGGGAGTGAGTACAAATCAGATTGAGGGAAAAGCATTTACGGGGTTTATTCCCGAATACCAAAGCGAGTTTTATAATGGAATTTTAAGATTAATAAAGAGTACTTTAAATAGTTTTGAAATAGATGGAAATCCTTTTGGCGGGTTATCTCAAGAAGAAAGAACAAAAACTTTAATAGTTCCGCTAATAGATTTTGATAATCAGGTCAGAGCTTTTTTGTTTTTTGGAGTTAGTGCTGAACAGAAAGAGAAAGGGGAAAATATAGGGGAAACTATTAGCTTGAAGAAATTTCCATTACCTGTGGTATTAGCAGATGAGGATGGGAATATTCATGATTTAAGCGATGAATTTAAAATGGTTTTTGGATTTGGCGGAATAAAGGTAGATGAAAAAAGATTATCTGATTATTTAGACAGGACAACTGTTGATGGTTTTTTTAGATTTGTATCAGGTACACTTACAGATCAAGATATTTATATAAGAAAAGGGGAAGGATATAAGGAAGAAATTGAAATCTTCAGAATGAGAATTCTGAAGTTCGGAGATAAAATAAAAAATAAAGATTCCTTTTTACTTACTTTTCAGAATGAATCTGTAGAAGACGATTTCTCGAAATTATTTAAGATTAGAGGCAAAATGTTTGATGTAATAGTTAAAAAAAATCCCGAACCGATTTTCATCTATACACTTGATGATCTCCGGTTTGTTGAGGTAAATGAGGCTGCCGAGAAACTCTACGGCTATACAAGAGAAGAATTCCTCAAAATGGACCTCACCGACTTATATAGTCCTGAAGACATTCAGTCATTATTAGTGGATACTCCAAATAAGCTCAAGGAAAATGAATTTCAGGGACCATTCAAGCACAAAAAAAGAGACGGTTCTCTTGTTCACGTTGAGATATTCAAGGACACATTTTTATATGAGGGGAGAAGGGCTCACTTTATAATTGTCCGGAATGTCGAAAAAAAGTATGAATCAGAAAAGGACTTAAGTGTTTTTCGAGCAGTTTTTGAAAACAGCAGGGAAGCAGTATTCTTAACGGACAGTACCGGTTTTATCAAATATGTGAATGAGAGTGCGATTGGTTTTCTGAGAAGAAAAAATAAAAAAGAAATTGAAGGATCGTCAATTATTTCTTATTTAGTTGATTCAGACCGGGGGAAATTAAATTCTCTGATATTGAATAAGTCGCTTGGTAAAAATAATTTAGAAGTTGCATTTAATCTGGGTAATGGCGAAAGAACAGAAGTTAATGTCTTGCTATATCCAGTGGGTGATGAGAGTAAAGAACCCGATTTTTACGCAATAATGATAAGTCAAACGAAAAATGAAAAAACTGAGAAGGAAGCAATTCGAGAACTTAGTAATGGAAATGGAGTTGTAGGACTTAGTAAGGAAACATTATCAGGAATTTTTCATGAGATTCTTACTCCGATTAATGTAATTATTGGATTTGTGCAAGAGTTGAAAGAGGGATTTGACTCTCCGGATAATGATCAAATTGAAGCAATGAATCTAATAGCACAGAACCGGGTAAATTTATTAGATACAATGAACTCAATTTCGGAATATTCCGGACTGCTTTCAGGACAGTTTCAGGTTATTCCAAAGGATTTCAGAGTTTTTGATTTGATGGAATCGCTCGAGAAAGATTTAGCGGACGATAGTATTTTAAGACAGAAACAACTTTTATTAAAGAAAGTGTCAAAGACTATCGAGATCAAGAGTGATAAAAAGATACTAAAGGAATTTATTTTCGGATTGTTAAAAATAATGTCCAGAGTTTCCAATTCTGAGAGTTTTTATATTTCCTATTATCAATATGATGAACAGAGCATTATGATGAGTTTCCGTGACGGCGAGGAAATATCGGGAAAACTGATGAAACTGTTAAAATCCGTGTTAATAGACGGTTCTTCAATAATTGTAAATACGTATGGGATGTCGAAATATTCAGCACTTACAATCCAAAAGATGGGAGAGATGCTCAATCTGGAATATGAACCAATAAAAAAATCCGGAAAGGAAGTTGAGTTCGGAATTATCATGCCTTTAGAGCTTGAGATACAAGATGTTGAGACTATTGAAGAAATTCCGCTAAAATCCAAGAAGAAATTTAAGAAACTGATAGAATTTGATAGTGAAGAGGAGAATGCTTCGGGAGGAAAGTTTCCTTCTTTAGAAAAAGAAAGTGAGGAGGAATCTGAAGAATTCGTTCCGATTATAAAATCTCATGAAAAGGAAGATAAGCCAAAGTTTGATTTAAGCAGATTAAACTGCTTATATCTGGAAGATCAGATTGATTCGCAAATTCTTTTCAAAGTTCAAATGAAAGAATTAAAAGAAATAGAATTTGCTGTTGGTTTTGAAGAAGCAGAACAATTTTTAATTCCCGGAAAGTTTGATTTTATCGTTATGGATATAAATCTGCATGGTGAGTATAATGGGCTGGATGCTCTTAAAATGATTAGAATGATGAGGGGATTTGCAACGATTCCCATAATTGCAGTTTCTGCATACATCCTTCCAGGGGATAAGGATAATTTCATAAAGGCTGGTTTTACGGATTTTATTGCCAAACCTTTATTCCGTGAAAAGGTTATTGAGGTATTGGAGAGGATTTTTAGCCAAAAATAAAGAGGTAATTATTCAATAGTTTTCTTGTTTTTTTAGTATTGATAAAATTGAACAAAGTACGTATTCATATCGAAGGAGAACCGAAGTGGGAGGCAAGGAGAATTTAAAGATTTTTTAACTAATTCACTTGACATTTAGAGAGAAAAGGATTAATTTGTACCATACATTTGTATGGTATTTTTATTTTAAAGAGATAGTTGATTTAGGAAGGATGATACGAATGGCAAAGGAATTAACAAAAATCCAGAAAGCTATATATGATTTTATAATGTATCAAAAATTTAGGGTGGGGAGGACCCCGTCTTTAGCGGAAATTGCTGAAAAATTCGGTTTTAAGAGCCGTGCAACTGTGCAGCAGCATCTGCATGCATTGGAAAAAAAGAACTATATTAAACGGGAAGTTGGATTATCCCGAAATATTGAGATTATAAAGAGAGATACTCTAATACAGGAGCCGATAATAGGGGAGGTAGCTGCCGGATCCCCACTAGTTGTATATTCGAATGTGATTGATATGGTAGAGTTGCCGGGGGTTGTAAAGCTACCAAAGGAGTCTTTTTTATTAAGAGTAAGGGGGGACAGTCTCAGAGACGCGAATATTTTTAACGGGGATGTAGTTATAGTAAATCCGAATTTGGTGATTCAGGATGGTCATATAGTTATAGCGATTTTGGAGGATTCAGCGGTTGTGAAGAGGTTTTACAGGAATGAGGATGCAATAGAACTTGTTTCGGAGAATCCCGAATATGAACCGATAATAGTGCGAAGGGATAACAATAAATTCAGAGTTGTGGGGGTGGTGATAGGAATATACAGAAATCTGGAATTAAAGAAGAGGAGATAATGAGGAATGAAAACCCGGTATTATATTGGAACTGCAGGGTGGAGTTATAAGGATTGGGTGAGGGTTTTTTACCCGAAACAACAAGATTCGTCATTTGATTATCTTACCTTCTATTCTCAATATTTTAACATTACAGAAGTAAACAGCACTTATTATACATATATAACCCCATCGATAGCTTCTGGCTGGTTGAGGAAAGTGGATGAAGAGGATGATTTTGTTTTTACAGTTAAATTAAACGGAGATTTTACGCACAAGAGGAAGTTCAGTAAGGAAAATGTGTTAAAAACTGTAGCGGTGCTGGATATTCTGGCTAAAAATAGCAGACTTAACGGAATATTAATGCAGTTTCCTTATTCGTTTGTCTTCAATGGGGAATCAGTAAGGTATGTAGGGATGCTGAGCGAAATATTTGGAATGTATAACAGATTTATTGAGATCAGGCATTCTTCGTGGAATAATAAGGATGCAGAGGGTTTTATGAGTGAAAATGACTTAACATTTACGACAGTAGATCAACCTCAGTTAGGGGAAGCAATGGATTTTAAACCAGTGATTACAAACGGGAGGGGATATTTTAGATTACATGGCAGGAATGGAGAGGGGTGGAAGAAATCAATAAGTGATTTTGGCAGAGGGGAAAGAGGGGGTGATCCTAATGAGAGATACAGATATTTGTATAGTTTGTCAGAACTAACTGATATTGCTCAAAAGATAAAGGAAAAAGAGGGGAAATTAAAGGAGATCAATGTTATAATGAACAATCATCCGGGAGGAGGGGCAGTTGTGAATGCGCTTGAGATGATCATTTTGTTAGGAGAAAAACTTAAGAAGAAAATTCCTTCTTCGCTTAAGAAGGAGGAAAATAAGAGTTTAAATTTGTTTGGGGACTTATGATATTTCATCTGGATCTGGATGCATTTTTTGTATCAGTTGAAAGGATATTAGATCCGCAACTTGATGGGAAAGCGGTGGTAGTGGGAGGAGATCCTGATGGGAGAGGAGTAGTGGCTGCATGTTCTTATGAAGCAAGAAGTTTTGGAATAAAATCAGGAATGCCGATAAAGACTGCGTTCAGATTATGTCCAAAAGGGATATATTTACATGGTCATGGAGACGAGTATCGGAGATATTCAGAATTGGTAGAGGATTTATTGAAAAAATATGCTCCTATAATTGAACAGGCTTCTATTGATGAATTTTATGTGGATTTTGGGGGTTGTGAGAAGATTTACGGATCGTTGTATCTTTTTGCGCAGAAGATACAGAGGGAGGTGATGGATAAACTTTTTTTACCTATTTCAATAGGAATAGGACGTAATAAGATGATTGCGAAGATATGTTCGGATTTTAGCAAACCGATGGGGATAACTTATGTTTATCCGGGTATGGAGAAAGATTTTCTTGAGCCTTTGCCAGTGGAAGTAATTCCCGGGATTGGACCAGTGCTTCAGAGGGAACTTAATAACAGAGGGATTTATAGAATATCAGATATATTGAAGCTATCGGGGGATTATTTATTTGTGGCTTTTGGGAAATATGGAAGAGATTTATGGGAAAAGGCAAACGGCAGGGGAATTGAAGTGCTCTCCACGGCTGAACATAAGCAGAAAAGCATTTCAAAGGAAACAACTTTTGAGAAAGATGTAATCAGTAAAATATTTCTTGAAGAGGTGCTGAGTATATTAACCGCAAAAGTCTGCCATACATTAAGAAAAAAAGGATTTCTGGCATCTACAATCACTATAAAATTGAGATACAGCGATTTCATAACTTATAACAGATCGAAAACCGTTAAATTCACAAATGATGAGAAGGAAGTTTATGAAGTGGCATTAAAACTACTCAGAGATGCAAATAAAAGGAGGGTGGGTGTGAGATTAGTTGGAATTAATTTGAGTAATTTTACAAATTTTTGTTTTCAGGAGATGCTTTTTATTGAGGAAAGGGAGAAAAGGGAGAGAATGTTAAGGGCTGTAGATGAACTGAGAAGAAAATACGGATACTCTATAATAAAGAGCAAGGGGGCGGGAATTGATAGCATATAAGGGGGTTTGTAACTTTGTTTTATAGCTTTTTTTCTTGTAAATTAACACTTATATTTTTCGGAAATATTGAGATAATTGAATTTTAAGTTATTAACAAAAGATAAAAAATGTAAAGCCAGAGCCGGAGAATTTGTAACTCCGCATGGTTTGGTTGAAACGCCAATTTTTATGCCTGTAGGGACGCAGGGAACTGTGAAGGCAGTTAATAATTTGTTCCTTGAAAAAGACATCAATGCTCCAATTATTCTTGGGAACACGTACCATTTATATCTTAGACCCGGAACAGAAATACTTGAAAGAGCCGGGGGATTACATGGATTTATGAACTGGAAACGGACTATATTAACTGACAGCGGCGGATTTCAGATATTCAGCCTGGCAGAGTTGAGGAAGCTTAAATATGATGGAGTAGAATTCAAGTCACATCTTGATGGATCCAAGCACTTTTTCAGTCCTGAAAAAGTAGTACAAATTCAGAGGTCAATCGGTTCTGATATAATGATGGTGCTTGACGAATGTACACCATACCCGTGTGATTATGAATATGCAAAGAAGTCAAAAGAACTTACAACAAGGTGGGCATATCTGAATAAGGAAGCATTTGACAATACTTCACCGCTATATGGAAATGAGCAGTTTCAGTTTGGTATTATTCAAGGGAGTGTATATAAGGATCTGAGAGAGGGATCGGCAAAGGAGATTTGCGGAATTGGATTTGATGGGTATGCAATCGGAGGTCTTGCAGTTGGGGAACCGACGGAAAGAATGTATGAGATAGTTGATTTTGTTACAGATATAATTCCTAATGAGAAGCCGAGATATTTAATGGGAGTAGGACGTCCGGAGAACCTTTTAGAAGCTATTGAAAGAGGGATAGATATGTTTGATTGCGTAATGCCGACAAGGAATGCCCGAAATGCATATCTTTTCACATCTCAAGGGATACTTTCCATGAGGAATGCGCAGTATAAGGATGATTTCAAAAGGATTGATGAAGGATGTAACTGTTTTACGTGCAGTAATTATACGAGAGCATATTTAAGGCATTTATTTATTGCTAAAGAGCTACTGGCTCTTGAACTAGCATCGGTTCATAACTTGCATTTTTATTTAAATCTGATTAAAACAGCACGTAGGAATATATTAGCAGGAGATTTCTTTGAGTGGAAAAGAGATATAATTAATAATCTTAAGAGAATAACAGAATAATAATAAATAAAATAATAATCATATCAACGGAGGAAAAGTGAATATTCTTTTTGCAATGGCTCCCCAAGGCGGGGATCAAGGCGGTGGACTAATGAGCACATTAATAATGTTTGGTGCGATATTTCTCATTTTTTATTTCATGATAATACGCCCACAACAGAAAAGAACCAAGGAAAGAGAGAAACTTTTAAGCAGCATACAAAAAGGTGATAAAGTTATAACGAACGGTGGAATCCACGGAGTAGTTTCAAGTGTGGAAGAGAAGACAGTTATATTGCAGGTAAGTGATAACACTAAGTTAAAATTCGAGAGATCTGCAATAACATCAGTAACCTCGAGTAAGGAATAATATAAAGGTAGATGCCATGTTTTGCAAGGTTGAGGAAGCAATTGAAGATATTAAAAATGGTAAGATAATCATCGTTACGGATGACGAGGATCGGGAGAATGAAGGGGATTTCATTTGCGCTGCTCAGTTTATAACTCCGGAAATAATCAACTTTATGATAAATCAAGGGAGGGGATTAGTATGCATATCAATGACTTCAGAAAGATTAAACCACCTTGATTTGCCTCTAATGACCGGTTCCAACACTGCATTGCATGGCACCCAGTTTACTGTATCGGTTGATGCTGTTGATGGGACAACAACAGGTATATCGGCAAAAGACAGGGCAGTAACAATCAAAAAACTGATTGACCCAAAGAGCACGAAGGAGGACTTTGCAGTACCCGGACATATTTTCCCATTGAGGGCTTTCAATGAGGGGGTATTACGAAGGGCGGGGCATACTGAAGCAGGAGTTGATTTATGCAAGTTAGCCAAGGTGGAATCTGCTGCAGTTCTATGTGAGATTTTAAAAGATAATGGGGAAATGGCAAGAACAGAAGATCTGGTTGAAATTGCAAAAAAGTTCAATCTTAAGATCCTAACGGTTCAAGCACTGATAAACTACAGACTGCGAAAAGAAAGATATGTGGTAAAAGTATCGGAAGCCGATCTTCCAACGGACAGGGGGGATTTCAGGATTATGGTATATAAAAGTCTTGTTGATAACAAAGAACATGTTGCACTTGTGAAGGGAGATATTGATCCGGAAGTCCCAATTTTAGTAAGAATGCATTCAGAATGTCTGACCGGGGACGTATTTCACTCCCTGAGATGTGACTGTCATGATCAACTGAACCATGCTCTTGACATCATTAAAGGGGAGGATAGCGGAGTGCTGGTATATATGCGTCAGGAGGGGAGAGGAATAGGGCTGGTCAATAAGATAAAAGCTTACGATTTACAGGATCATGGCAGAGATACAGTTGAAGCAAATGAAGAGTTGGGATTCAGAGCAGATCTTAGAGATTATGGAATTGGCGCGCAAATATTACTCGATCTTGGTGTGAGAAAGTTAAAGCTTCTCACAAATAATCCCAAAAAAATAGTTGGACTTCATGGATTTGGACTGGAAGTGATCGAGAGAATTCCAATAGAAATTCAACCAAACAGAAACAACAGGAAATATCTGGAGACGAAAAGGGATAAACTGGGACACTTAATTCTTAATCATACAAAGCAGGTGTGAATAAGAATATGCGAGGATAGTGCATGCATTAGGCATGTCTGATTACTTAGTACTATAAGCAAACTTTTGTGTTAGATGAAATAATCAAGAATAAGTAAGTTATGAGAAACATTGTTAGACTATTTTTTGTATTCTTAATGAGCACAATACTCTATTCCCAAACCGGGGGAGTATTTCATGCGAAGATAGAAGGAGAAATTGACCTTGGGCTTACCCCCTATATCAAGAGAGTTATAAAAGATGCAGAGAATGCCGGAGCCAAAGCGATAATTTTTGAAATAAATACTTTTGGTGGAAGAGTTGATGCGGCTACTCAGATTAAAGATGCAATTTTAGAAAGCAAAGTTCTAACAATTGCATATATAAATAAAAGGGCAATATCGGCGGGGGCTTTAATTGCTTTATCATGCAAGAAAATTGTTATGGTTAAGGGTAGTTCGATGGGGGCAACAACTGTAGTTGACCAGACAGGAGAAAAACAATCGGAAAAGTACCAGTCATACATGAGATCCGAAATGAGATCCACTGCAGAACGAAACGGAAGAAGGACTGATATTGCGGAAGGAATGGTGGATGAGCGAATAGTAGTAGAAGGACTGGTGGACAGCACGCAATTAATAACGCTTACGTCGGATGAAGCAAGGAAATTTGGTTATGCAGATACGGTGGTTTCCTCGTTTGTAGAGATGTTAAAAGCTTATAATCTTGATGAAAGAGTAGTAACAGTCACCGAAACCAACTGGGCAGAGGATTTTGTGAGGTTTTTAGGTAATCCGATAGTATCTTCCTTGTTAATGATGATAGGCATGATCGGAATGTACACAGAAATCAAGACGCCAGGCTGGGGAGTTGCCGGGACAGTGGCTTTGATAGCTTTTGCGCTTTTCTTTGGTTCGGCAGTAATCCTTGAATTAGCATCGATGCTTGAAATCTTAATATTTATATTTGGGGTAATACTTTTGCTCGTAGAGATTTTCGTAATACCCGGATTTGGAATAGCCGGAATTGGCGGGATATTGTTAATTGTTATCTCGTTATTTCTCGCACTAATTGATACGACATTTTATTTCGATACAGAATTAATATTCGTAGCAATTATACAGCTTGCCGCTGCATTAGGGGGAGGGTTAATTATTATAGCTATGCTACTAAAATATTTGCCGAAGTCCTCCACATTTCACCAGTTTATACTTGATGATGCAACGTCAAGATCCGAAGGGTTTGTATCAAATCCGGAGCATAGTGAACTAACCGGAGAGGAAGGAGAAGCGCTGACTGATTTGAGGCCATCAGGAATTGTGGTGATAAAATCAAAAAGATATGACGTTGTTACAGAAGGGGACTATATACAAAAAGGGAGTAGAATAAAAGTTTCAAGGGTTGAGGGCGTTAAAATAATTGTTCAAAAAATGTAGTATTAGTAAAATTATCTAACAAAAAATTGGAGGTAGTATGGCATTTTCATTAAACAAAGTACAGTTGATTGGTCACCTTGGCAAGGATTGTGAGACGCGCGTTCTTGCTTCAGGTACATCAGTAACATCTTTTACCGTTGCAACAAATTATAGTTACAAGGGTAAAGAGGGTAACTGGATTGATGAAACAACCTGGCACAATGTAGTTGCATGGGCTTTAAGTGATTATATGCAGGGAGTATTGAAGAAGGGGGCAAAAGTATACGTTGAGGGGAGAATTTCAAAACGAGAATATACAGACAAAGAGGGGATTAAGAGATATGTAACTGAGATTGTATCAGAAAGACTGATTCCTCTGGACCCGAGATTAGCTGACCAAGGAAAAGATTTTTCAGCTCCGACTTCTGAAGCAGATATAATTCCTGATTCAAAAGAGGATGACCTTCCGTTTTAATCCGGAACTTGCATTAGTAAGAATGTAAAACAATAGAGGAATATAGAATTATTTGGAAATTGAGCAGTTAGTAAAATACGTTTCATTAGTTTTTCTAATTATTTTTTCAGCTTTTTTTTCAGGCTCAGAAGTCGCCTTTTTTTCCATTGATAAAAAGAAAGCAAAGGACTTGTTATCCGACCATTCTTTGATTCTTAAGTATAGTTTGCGGTTACTGGAGTATCCAAGAAGGTTGCTTGTCGCAATATTAATCGGTAACAACGTTGTAAATATTGCGGCATCAATTATAAGTGTGACAATTGCGCTTGGAATTGCGAAAGATGCCAATCTTTCGGAAGAATTAGTGATAACCGTCCAGATTATTTTACTAACTGCTGTAATTATTTTGTTTGGTGAATTAATTCCGAAGATCTGGGCAACTAAAGCTCCGCTTTCTTTTATGAAAGCAGTAGCTTTTCCCTTGTATTGGATAAGTGCATTAATATTTCCGGTATCGGAATTAATTACAGAACTGTTGGTGGTTTTCTATAAGTTTATTAAGACAGATAAAAGCAAAGGGGCATTGACGAGGGAGGATATTCATCATCTTGCGAAAATTGGGCACGAACGAGGAACGCTCGAGGATCATGAACAGGAGTTAATTCAATCGCTTGTATCCGTAAAAACAGTGATTGTAAGGGAGATTATGAGGCCGAGAGTTGATATGGTGGCAGTGTCCACGGATTCATCCCTTGAGGAAGTGCTTCAGACGATCAGTGAATCCGGGCACAGCAGGATCCCGTTATACAAAGAGGATCTTGACGAGATAGTCGGGATTATTTATGCTAAGGATTTGCTTAAGTTTTTAAAAGACAAAACCCAGAAGGAAAGATTCAGTCCGCTAACAATTGCACGCAAGGCGTTATTCATTCCGGAAACAAAACTTAGTAATGAGCTGATGAAAGAGTTCCAAGAAAAGAAGATGCACCTGGCGATAGTAGTCGATGAATACGGGGGAACGTCCGGATTGGTTACTCTGGAAGATATACTTGAGGAAATTATCGGAGAAATCAGGGATGAGTATGATAAAGAAGAAGAGGAAATCAGTAAGATTTCTGAAAACACTTATATTGCAAAGGGATCAATTTCGATAAGTGAATTAAATGAGAATCTGAATCTTGGCATTGATTTATCGAATGCGGATTATGATACTCTGGGTGGTTTTGTTTTCAACCAAGCAGAAGAGATTCCGAAAGAAGGCTATTCGTTTGAATTTAACCAAACCAGGTTTACTGTGAAGGAAGTGGCAAACAAGAGAATTAAAAAAATCCAAATTGATATGAAGAATGAGTAAAGGCTGCTTAATAAAAGGTCTTATAATTTCTACGGTCGTACTAGCGGGGATATTTTATGTACTAACCGTACGACTCGATGACTGGGTTTTAAATCCGATCAAAGACACATTATACTCTTCGACGTTCGATGAGATTGAAAAAAATATGAATGACCTTAAGGACACTCAATACAAGGACTCGCTGGTTGTGTTATTTAAGGACTATGCGAAAAAATTCAAGAGTTTGAAGGAAATTAATCTCAACGATATGGGAAAAAGAGCAGAACAAATCGGTGTGCTTTTATCGGATAGTCTGGTTTCCAAGGAGGATTTCGACAGGATTAAGTATTTGTTAGAAAAGAGTAAGAATCAGAATGAAAAATCAAAAGAAAACTGAGTTAAAAGTCGGGATCACGATATTTTTTGCATTATTGGTACTGATGCTAATCATAGCGTGGGCAAAAAACATTTCAATATCGGCTGCCCGCACTCATTTCGACATCAGATTTGCGAATGCCTCAGGATTGGAAGTCGGGGATAATGTGACGGTTAACGGAGTAAGGAAAGGGAATGTTGATAATATCCGGGTTAACGGAGAGTCCGTAATAGTGACGGTAGCCATCGAGTCCGACATTAAAATCCGGGAAGATGCAAAGTTTTACATTGGCATGCTGGATTTAATGGGAGGGAAAAAAGTTGAGATAATTCAAGGGAATTCGGGGAAGGAACTTGACTACGGTAAACTTCATACCGGTACTTATTTGATGGATATCTCGAGTGCCATGGCTTCCATGGGATCGCTGACAGAAGACGTACCCAAGCTGATAAGCAAGATCAACGAAACACTGGACGGGATTAACTCAATAGTCAACAATCAGGAGGTCCGGAATAATTTAGTGACCTCATTGAACAATCTGAGTACTATATCACAGGACTTAAGGATACTGATTCAGAACAATGATAAAAAAATTGAATCATTGCTGACAAATACCAATGATCTGGTAAACAACTCAAACGAGTTTTTGAAGAAGAACAGCAAGGGGATAGAATCTTCTTTGCAGAATATTGAAGGGTTACTTGTAAAAGCTGATACGCTGATTTCCGGAGTAACGGGGTTATTGAATGATACAAAGTCGGGCGAAAACAATCTGGGGAAGCTTCTCTACGATAAGGAACTCTATAAAGAAATTGAAACGACCGTTAAAACACTTAAGGAACTAACTACGATCTTAAACGAGCAATTAAAGAATGAAGGCGTAAATGTTAAGGCGAAAATCAAGTTATTTTAGTTTATTATTCTTAGTAATATTTTGTGGTAGTCTGTTAGCAAACTCCCACCCTGTTCCGGGAAAGAACGGGATGGTTGTAACGGCTCAGGAATTAGCGACCAAAGTAGGGTTGCATATACTAAAAAAAGGGGGGAATGCGATAGACGCAGCTGTAGCAGTCGGTTTTGCGCTTGCCGTAACGTATCCTGCAGCAGGGAATTTGGGTGGCGGGGGATACATGATAATAAGAAAGAGCGACGGAACCTGCACGACTCTGGATTACCGGGAGAGAGCACCAATGAAAGCATTCCGGGACATGTATCTGGATGCCATGGGGAATCATCAACCAATTTTAAGTGAAGAGGGAGTAACATCGTCAGGAGTTCCGGGTTCCGTGGCGGGTTTGATATATGCATTAGAAAAATACGGGACGATGAAGCTGAGCGAAGTAATTCAGCCCGCAATAAATTTAGCGACAGACGGATTTTCCCTGTCTAATTCGGATGCCAGGATAATCAACAGCAATTTTAAGAACTGGCAGAAATACGAATCGTCAGGAAAAATATTTCTCAACAACGGGGAGAAGTACCAGGAAGGAGAAATATTCAAACAGAAAGACCTTGGGAAGACACTCGGGTTAATCAAGAAGTTCGGGAAGGACGGATTTTACAAAGGAGAAACCGCAAAGCTGATTGTTGAGCAGATGACGAAAGACGGGGGATATATGACTTTGGAGGATCTTGAAAACTATAAGGTTATCGAGCGGGAACCGCTGAGGGGGACTTACAGGGGTTATGAGATTGTTTCCATGCCACCGTCATCATCCGGCGGGACTGCTTTAATCCAGATGCTGAATATTCTTGAAAACACTGACCTTGCAAAGCTGGGATGGGGGAGCAGCGAATATTATCATTATCTTGTTGAAACGATGAGGCGAGTATATGCGGACAGATCGAAGCATTTGGGAGATCCCGAGTATTATGATGTTCCGCTAAAGCAGTTAATCTCGAAAGAGTATGCCAGGGAGCGGTTCAACAGCATAAAAGAAGTATCCTCAAGGAGTTCAGAAGTATTGCCCGGGGAAGTATCGGGACTCTATGAAAGTGAAGAGACAACGCATTACAGTATATATGACAAATCGGGGAATGCGGTAAGCGTGACGACCACGATCAACTCGAGTTTTGGGTCGAATGTTGTGGTGGAAGGGGCAGGATTTTTATTAAACAATGAGATGGATGATTTCAGCAGCAAACCGGGAGTTCCGAACCAGTTCGGGCTGCTGGGGAGCGAAGCTAACGCAATTGAACCGGGGAAGAGGATGCTCAGTTCGATGACCCCGACAATTGTGCTCAAGGAGAACGAGCCGTATCTGGTAGTGGGCTCTCCGGGGGGCTCGACCATTATGACGGTAGTATTGCAAGTGATATTAAACTGCATTGATTTCGGGATGAGTATACGGGATGCCAACGATGCGCCGAGAATACATCACCAGTGGTATCCTGATGAAATCTGGTATGAAAAATTCGGATTAAGCAATGATGTTATGGAGAATATGCAAAGGAAAGGGCACATATTTGCGAAAAAAACGAGAACACTTGGATTAGTGGAAGGAATAATGATTGATAAGAAAGCCGGTATCATATCAGGGGCAACCGATAAACGGGGATATGGGTTAGCAGAGGGATATTAGTATGATACTCGGAATCGGCGTGGATATTATAGAGATAGCAAGAATAAAGCAGTCAATTGAAAGAACCGGTGACAGATTTCTGAAGAGGGTTTTTACAGAGAAGGAAATAGAGTACTGTGTTTCGAAGGGGAACAAGTATCAGCATTTTGCGGCGCGATTTGCTGCAAAAGAGGCGATATCAAAAGCACTTTCAATCGGGTGGAACAATCAATTTGACTGGAAAAATGTTGAAGTACTGAACGAAAAAACGGGCGAACCCAAAGTTCACTTAAACGGGTTGCTGAAGGACTTTTTACCTGCGCAAACGAATCTGAAGATCACCATGAGTCATTCGGATGAATACGCGGTCTGTTTTGCAATACTGGAGCAAATTGGATGAGATTATTCGCGATAAAATTCTTAGTAATTTTTGCGATTTACATCCATCCACAATCATTGTCACCTATTCCGTCCGCAACGGGGACGGAATTTTTTTTCAAACCGGAAGCAATTTCAATCCACAGGGTAGCGATATCGGGTTCCTTTAATAACTGGGCGCCTGCGCAGTACTTAATGGAGTACGACGGGGAAGAGAAAGTGTGGAGAGGAACGGTCCCGCTGACTCCGGGAGTGGAATACCACTACAAATTTGTACTTAACGACACTCTATGGATAACCGATCCGAATGCTCCGAACGTTACGGAAGATGAGTGGCGGAACGGAATAATCATTCCAAAGGAGTACGGAATTCCTTACATAAAAAGTATTTTCCCGCCTGATAATAAGCGACTAACAAAGATTCCCGGGATAAAAGCAGTATTAAGCGGATACAGGTCGCCGGTTGACGCCAGATCCATAAGGGTGCTATTTGACGGGGAGGAGATAAAGCACAGTTTCAATTGCGAGACATCGGAGCTGACGGTGGTTCCCGACACGGGGATTGAAGACGGGGAGCATGAAGTGGTAATCTCGTTTGCCGACGAGGAGGGGAAAACAAACAAAGGAGTTACCAGCCGGTTTTTTCTGGACCGGTACATTTCGAAGATACAGACACCCGGTTTTTATGACAGCGCTATAATGTACGAAGTTTTCATCAGGAAGTTTTCGGATTCCGACGGTGACGGAACGGGGGATTTTGAGGGACTGAGAAGCAAACTTGACTACCTGAAAAATGAATTGAATATTGATGCAATCTGGCTGATGCCGTTCAATGAATCGACGACCGAACACGGTTACAATGTAGTGGATTATTTTTCGATAGAAACGGACTACGGGAGCAAAGAAGACTACGGGAAATTTTTGAGAGATGCGAAGGAGCTGGGGATCAAAGTAATCATGGACTTTGTAATCAACCACACAGACAGCACGCATCCTTTTTTCCTTGATGCATACAGGAATCCCGGGAGCAAATACTCAGACCGGTATCAGTTCAGAAACGGGGAGAACAGCGACTGGAATCATTTCGGGATTGACAGGAAGATGCCAAAGCTGAATTTTGACAATCCGGAAGTTCAGGATTATTTTATAGAAGCTGCAAAGTACTGGATGGATCCGAACGGGGACGGGGATTTCGGGGACGGAGTGGACGGATTCAGATGTGACGCAGCAAAGGAAGTACCGCACAAATTCTGGAACCGTTTCCGGAAGGAAGTGAAGAGGATAAATCAGGAGATTTTATTGCTCGGGGAAGTGTGGGACAATCCGAATTTTATGATACCGTTTTTCAAAGAAGAATTTGACATGCTTTTTGATTATCCTCTCTTTTATGCACTGGAACGTTATTTCAAGACTAATGACGCAGGAGGGATAGCGAGGAGACTGACCGAACAGAGAGATATTTTCCCTGCGGGTTTTCAAATGGTGAGGTTCCTCTCAAATCATGACAATAACAGGGCACTTTCGAAGGTAGGGGAGAACACGGACAAATTAAAGCAGGCGCTGGCGATAATATTCACGCTTCCCGGAACTCCGATGATATATTACGGGGATGAACTTGGATTAACCGGAACATTGCCTCCGGAGAATGTGCGACAGGATTTTGACCGGGTAAAATTAAGCAAGCTGGAAAAAGAGGAGGGGAGCATTTATAACTTCTACCGAAAAATGACTAAGTTGCGGAAAGAGAATAATATTTTTATGGAAAGGGATGATGCTGTGAATAAATCGGTTTCCTTTCCTGAGGCAGAGGGGAGCGGATTACTGGGGTATGTAAGATACAGGGGGAGCGAGAGAGTTGGGGTGTTTGTAAACAATTCAGGAGAAAGAGTAAGCTCGCCGAAATTCAATTTCAGTGATGTGCAGTTTACCCCGGAAGGATATGAGGTACTTGATAAGTACAAAACAGATTTGGACGGAATGAAACTCAGGGCGGTTGAGAATCCGGGACAACTGATTCTGGAAAATGTACGGATTGAAAACGGCGGATATTTAATAATAAAGTTGAAATGATATGAAAAAACATTTACAAGTTTTTTTGATGTTCCTGATGCTTGTGATTTTAGCGGGCTGTTCAGGGAGAAGCGACAAGGATGAGATAGTAATCTGGCACAACATGCGACCGGAGGAGACCAAAATCCTTCAGGAGCAGATAGACGAATTCACCAGAAAGAATCCGGGCATCAAGGTAATACAGTTATTCAAAGAGACCGAGGAAATGCGTTCGGGGTATATAGTAGCGGCGATAGGGGGGCAGGGACCGGATCTGATATACGGACCGTCAGACCAGATAGGTCCGTTTGTGGAGATGAAGATAATAAAACCGCTGGACGAAGTATTTGACACAGTGTTTATCAATTCATTCAATCAGAGTGCGCTGATAGAAGTGGAAGGGAAGCTGTGGCAGCTTGCGGACAAACTGGGAAACCATTTAATGCTGGTTTACAACAAAAAGATGGTACCCGTTCCGCCGACGAATGACAAGGAGTTGATAGAGATAGGGAAGAAGCTGACCATAGACAAGAACGGAGACGGGAGACCGGATCAGTACGGGCTAGTGTGGAATTACACAGAGCCATATTTCTTCATCCCATTTTTAACCGGGCACGGGGGTTGGGTGCTGGACAGTCTGAACAAGCCATCGCTGGACACACCGGAGATAGTGAAGGCACTGAAGTTCATGAAGGCGCTGAGGGATGAATACAAAATAATTCCAAACGAGGCGGATTACAATGTAGCCGATGCGCTATTCAAAGAAGGAAGAGCGGGGATGATGATAAACGGGGACTGGTCGTGGTCAGGGTACGGGAATGCGGGAATAGATTACGGGATAGCAGTTCTTCCGAAGATAACCTCCACGGGTTTATACTGCAAGCCGATGATAGCGCCGAAGGGATTTTCGATAAATCAGAGAGTAGAGGGGGAAAGACTTGAGAGAGTAAAAGCGCTTCTGGAATTCGTATTAAGTCCGGAGAAGCAGATAGAGACCGCTTTAAGAGTAAAGACATTTCCGACGCGGACGGAATTATACAGTGACAAGAGGTTGCTGGCAGACGAGGTACTGAACAAATCGATGCAGCAGATAAATAATGGTATTCCGCTGCCGATAATAACGGAGATGCGAGCAATCTGGGATGCAATGCGTCCGCCGTACCAGGCAGTACTCGGAGGCTCGATAACACCGAACGAAGCGGCGAAGCAGATGCAGAAGCAGTCGCTGATAAAAATCAAAGAGCTGCGGGAGTCAATAGAAAATCCGGTGTGGGGGCTGATTGTGCAGATACTTCTGTTAGTTGCCGCGGGGGTGACATTATTCATGATGAGGAAATCCATTACAGGATTTTTCAGGAATCTGAAGAAGGACTCATTTGCATATCTGCTGAGCATGCCGGCGGTAGTAATAATGGTGGGGGTGATATTTTATCCGTTCGTATATAATATTGTGCTGTCGTTCTCGAACATGAGTCTGGCGCACATACACGACTGGAGCATAGTAGGGTTCATACAGTACGCAAAAGTATTCAGCGAGCCGCAATTCTACGAAATATTTCTAAAGACAATAATATGGACAGGGGCGAATCTATTTTTCCATGTATTTTTAGGAGTAACGCTGGCGCTGCTGCTGAACAAGGGGTTGCCGGGAACGCCGATATTCCGGACACTGCTGATATTACCATGGGCAATGCCGCAGTACATAGTAGCGCTGACGTGGCGGGGGATGTTCAATTACGAATACGGAAGCATTAATTTACTGCTTGTTAAGTTTTTATCAATGTCGCCGATAGAGTGGTTAAAGTCGCCGGCGGAGGCATTCATGGCAGTAATCATCACGAATATATGGTTAGGATTTCCGTTCATGATGATAATAGCGCTCGGAGCACTGCAGTCCATACCGCAGGAGCTATACGAGGCGGCGGATATAGACGGGGCGAAGTGGTATCATAAACTTAAAAGCATCACAATTCCGTTAATCAAGCCGGTAATGATTCCGGCAATCACGCTGGGAGTAATCTGGACGTTCAACAATCTGAACATAGTATGGTTAGTAAGCAATGCGGGAGAGCCGTCCGACAAGACACACATATTAGTCTCGTATGTATACAAAGCCGCATTTAATCTATACCGGTACGGATATGCAGCGGCGTTCAGTGTGGTACTATTTTTAATATTACTTGCTTTTGGGCTGACCTTCCTAAGGAAGACCAAAGCAACCGAATCAGTATATTAGGAGGGAGAGATGGACAAAAAGAAATTAGCAACAAACATACTGACATACATATTCCTGACGGTATTCACGCTAATCGTATTATATCCGATAATGAATGTAATCACGATAAGCATAAGACCGGGGGACAAATTAATGTCCACCTCACTGGCAATAATACCGGAGAACGCGACATTCCGGAATTACATTGAGTTATTCACGAACAGACCATTTTTGTTATGGGCATGGAACTCCGCGATAGTATCATTTGTAGTAACATTCACGGGAGTTGCATTAGCGTCAACGGCGGGGTATGCGTTATCGCGGTTCAGATTTATCGGAAAGCAGACGACGATGCTGGGGTTATTAACCACGCAGATGTTTCCGGCGACGATGTTATTGCTGCCGATGTACATAATGCTGATAAAGCTGGAGCTGCTGAACAGTTATTTAGGGATAATAATAGTATATTCAGCGACAGCGCTGCCATTCTGCATCTGGCAGATGAAGGGGTACTATGACACGATACCGTTCAGTCTGGAAGAGAGTGCGCGTATAGACGGGTGCAGCAGATGGCAGGCATTTTACAAAATAATATTTCCATTAGCGGCGCCGGCTTTGGTAATAACGGCGTTATTTTCATTTATGACGGCATGGTCGGAGTATATAGTAGCTGCGCAGGTATTGCAGGACACAAAGCTATTCACGTTACCGCTGGGGTTAAAGTCATTCGAGTCGAACATGTCAACGGAGTGGGGGTTATATGCAGCTGCATCGCTGGTGGTGAGTATACCGGTGGTGGTGTTATTTGTAATTTTGAGCAAGTGGCTGGTATCGGGGCTGACGCTTGGGAGTGTGAAGGGGTAGGGGGGGGAGAGTACGACACGCAGGGTGTTGCAGTGAAGAAAGAATATTTTGCTCAGGTATAAATTTCTAAAATTTTCTAAGCTGCAAGGGAGTATTCTAAGCGAAAATCAGCTCTTAAACGCTATCCGCCGCGCAGGGTGTTGCAGATTTGGTTTTATACGATAAAATACAAGTTAACGAATGAGGGAAAAAAATATCAAATAAAGATAAAAAAGTACTTGACAAGGGGAAAGGATTTAAATATATTGTACCCATTAAAAGGAAA